>WLWD01000118.1_pt1 | contig 94133 bp, 54 predicted proteins | sample 6712731 | NCBI WGS metagenome assembly WLWD01 (sample SAMN12718690, study PRJNA576275) | sponge metagenome | isolation source: marine sponge | host: Mycale hentscheli | place: New Zealand: South Island, Marlborough, Capsize Point | collected 2014-11-01
CACAGTGTTAGCACTATGTGCGTGCACAGTGTTAGTACTACGTGCATGCACAGTGTTAGTACTATGTGTGTGCACAGTAATAGTACTACGTGCATGCACAGTGTTAGCACTATGTGAGTGCACAGTATTAGCACATGTGCGTGCACAGTGTTAGTACTATGTGTGTACACAGTGCTAGCACTATGTGCGTGCACAGTAATAGTACTACGTGCATGCACAGTGTTAGTACTATGTGCGTGCACAGTGTTAGTACTACGTGCATGCACAGTGTTAGTACTATGTGCGTGCAGTGTTAGTACTACGTGCATGCACAGTGTTAGCACTAGTTAGTACTATGTGTGTGCACAGTGCTGGCACTATGTGTGTGCACAGTGCTGGCACTATGTGTGTGCACAGTGTTAGTACTATATGCGTGTAGTGTTTGCACTATGTGCGTGCACAGTATTTGGTGTTAGCACTATGTGTGTGCACAGTAATAGTACTATGTGCGTGCACAGTAATAGTACTACGTGCATGCACAGTGCTAGCACTATGTGCGTGCACAGTGTTAGTACTATGTGCGTGCACAGTAATAGCACTACGTGCATGCACAGTGCTAGCACTATGTGCGTGCACAGAAATAGTACTACGTGCACAGTTTTAGCACTACGTGCATGCACAGTGTTAGCACTACATGTGTGCACAGTGTTAGCACTATGTGCGTGCTGTGCACAGTAATAGTACTATGTGCGTGCAGTGTTAGCACTATGTGTGTGCAGTGTTAGCACTATGTGTGTGCAGTGTTAGTACTATGTGTGTGCACAGTGCTAGCACTATGTGTGTGCACAGTAATAGTACTACGTGCATGCACAGTGTTAGTACTATGTGCGTGCACAGTAATAGTACTACGTGCATGCACAGTGCTAGCACTATGTGTGTGCACAGTGTTAGTACTATGTGCGTGCATAGTATTACGTGCGTGCAGAGTGTTAGCACTATGTATGTGTGCACAGTGTTAGCACTTCGTGTGCAGTACTACTTCGTGAATGCAGTGTTAGTATTAGTACGTGTATGTACAATGATAACAGTAGTGCATGCCTAGAGACTTACCATTATTCTCTTCTTCAATCAAGAACACCAGAACCTCAGTACAGATAGCAGCAGCCCAAGCACCATGAAATCTAGGAAATGGAAAGGGAAAAAAAAAGGTTACTAGCAACTACAGCAACAAAAAGTAGACAATCTAACTAGTTAACAATTACCTTTCTTCACATTTCAGGAACACCAGATCCCCTGTTGTCATAGCATATTGCAGCACTAGCATCATCAAAGCTAAAAAGAAAGAGAGGAAAAAAAAAAAAAAAAGAACAAGTATTATAAGGACTACCTACAACTACAACGAGAATAGGAAACTAGCTAGCTAAAACATCACCTCCCAGTCTTCAGCATAGCAAGATACTAACTAACTATCCTCTTAGAACAAGAAAGACAAGCTCGCTAACCTTTTTTCCACCAGCAGTGTTGTTGAGAGAATAACTCCTTGTTGATGTTTCTACACAATGTGCGCGGTAAAAACCTATAGTATGCGGAGAGTGCGGTAGAATACGGAATCATTGCTGCCACGCCTTAGTGCCCGATTTTCCCATAGACGGTCACATATACACAAACATAACACAACTAAACACGCTATTCTAAACACAAAAATACATAGAAATAGAAAAAGAAGCAAAACAAATGTGTTTGTCTACAAATACATTTTTTACTATTATCACTCTACATAGCATGATGATGCTTTTGAATAGTCTGGACAGCATGAGAACACAAACTATAACAGGAACTAATCTTGTGGCATGTTTAATTTGGGGGAAATATTTGGGGAAAGAAGAAAAAAGAGCAAACTGAGGGTAAATGAATGGTTTATAATCAACTGCTGAACTAACAACTGTAATAATTTTGTGTTAACCTGTACATTCTTACTTTGTTAGTCTCCAAAAGCATCTCTAGATTTTCACAGCAGCACTTTTTTTGTAGCCTAAAATTACATGTGAAAAAAATAAATAAAAAGAGTGGGTAAATAATTTTTGAGATAACTCTCAGATATAGTCGGAAAAAGTACTGAACTAGCTACCTGCTAAATTCATTAATCATAAAGAAGAAATTACCTCTTCCGTGCTCAAACTCAACTTAAACGGCTAACTCTATTCAAATGCGTCACTTACATTAGCCAAAACACTCTATTGTTTCCAATAATAAACACATATTTTAACTTACCATTTCTCCGAAAGATCCAAGGCACGATCTGCACTTAAAAACACCATATCCATAAAACTCTTCTGCAGGATAAGGAGGGCCTGGAATATTCTAATAAACGCTCTCCGGTAAAAAGCGGGTGCTTGTGCGCATCGCAATAAAAACCATACCGCGCATTCAGTAAGCACTCGATCGAATAGTAAACAAATTCTCAGAATTTTTTTGCCAAAGTTGTACAGCAAGACGGTCTTCTGCGGGGATTTAAATAATGCATTAAATTAGTCATTGCGTGGAGCAATGGCTAGATTTCTTCTATTTCCTGCCCCAAGCTTAGCTATATGCAAATAAGTAGCCAACAAAGTTACTGTCAATTGTAGAATTTAGATAGATAGCTATTGCAGCAAGTTCCCTTACTGCTTGTTTATAAACTTCTATGAATGTATCAGTATATTAGCTAAAATTAAATAAAAATACAGTATGAAATATTTAGCTCATTGTACAATTTAACTTGATTTTAATAAAGTACAACCATGCAGTTAATGATAATGGCTTGAATGTTATCAGGTAAATAAATGCTAAAGAAACAAAAAATGTGGTCATTTACACCAATTTTCACAATTACACTTATTTCAGTGTTACTGGAATGCTGCAGTGTTTACACTTAGAATTAACACTGGCCTCAGTGTTACTATAACACTGCAAGGTTTTACACTCTTGATTTACACTTCAAAAGTGTTATTATAACGCTTCATTTTTAACAGTGTACTGTCAGTTTCCTTATCAATGCCATCAACTTGCCATAACCACCTAAGATGTGAACCATCAGCGCTAGCTAGCAATTAATTGTTTCTCGGACCAACCAGGTATAGGATCTGAAAGCCACGCACCCACTCATTATAGTTGTTGTGAGTTTGAAACAAAAACTTTGTTATACTGCAGTAGTAAAAATGCTAGGGCTGTCAAAAAGGCAAAAATTAAGAGAAAAAGGCATCATCTAGCATTATTATAAGAAACCATCTAAAGTTTTACTCAAAGCTCCTTAACCCTTAACTTAACTGCAACATAGTTGGAACAGATACTTCATAACAAGTTCTTAAACTTACTGTACATTAAAACAGCTCACAGTAATACAATTTTATTTGTGTGGATATTGTACTTTTGAACCACAGAGCATTATTATGGCAATATAATAATATAACACCTAATTCAGCAAAATTTCCAATGTGAGAATCATGTAACAATGTATTATTGTATCCGTATTGACATCAGAGCTAGCTATCAGCAACAACTGTGACTTACACTTGCACTCAGTGGACCAAAGTATGTTGTTTTGTTCTTGACAATAGTGTACCTATAATAATACATTCCCTCCAGTAAAATACAATCAAATATTTAAACAAATCATAATCCAGCCATAATTAGCTAAATAACTGATAAGAAATCATATAACATAAGCTCTTTTATGGTTGATGGACTATCTAGAGTGAATCTGTTGATTTCCTGGAATCGAGTATAATGTATTACTTAAAATTATTTTGAAATTTGTAAAGTAATTTACACAAGGCTAAAAGTATTCATTTTCAAATATAAAATAGTCGAAGCATAGGTGGTTAATTTACGATGTCTTCAATGGACACTTCTTGCTCACTGATTAACTATTCCTAGCATAGTACATGAGCAGCAAACTAATGAGCACTTAAAATCCCAGATATTGCTTATTCATTTGATTTAATACAGCATCATTCAGTTTAATTCATGAACAATTGTATCACATCCCATACAAAGTGATTAATTGTAGCTAAAAAGCAAGTGAAACCGGCGAGGAAAGGTCGCATATGTTTCAAACAGGAAGGTGAATGTTTCAAAAGGGAAGGAAAAAGTTTCACAGAGCCTAAAGAACGCAGAGACTCAGAAGAGGATTGATAGACAGAAGAGGAGGGAATCCATGACTTAGAAAAGGAAAGTATGACGATAAGAAAAATGAGATATCGTTCAGGTAGAAAGAGATCTGTAGAGGGAAACTAAAGTGCCTCAACCAAGTGGTAGAAGTTTACAATAATGTACAAAGCTTATGCTACTGTATTCTTAATTTACAATACATCAAGTTCCATTGTGCAGTGGTGGGGTACACTGGTTGTAATAATTGTTAGAATATAGGTCAAAATCAAATTATTGAATGTCCTGACAATGTCTGAAGAAGTTTGCTAACCTGAAATCCACCAAGCCTGCATCATCAGGAGCTGTCCATGTGAAGGACACTTCACCTGAGTTTGAATTGCTGTGGACCAGAGTAGCCTGAGGTAATGGTCATTATGATAAATATTTCAATAAACAAATGCATGCTATGAAATTGAAGTAAGCAATGCAAAGATGTTTTTATATATTTTTCGGTAACTCAAATTTGCTTATATTACTACAGCAAATATAGGAGCAATGGTAAAATCAGAAATCTCCTATCACTTCTTTAATAGAACTATTCATGCATTAAATAAATGTTCATACAGTTTAATACCATTGGCAATCATATTTTAGCTGAAGCTTCGCGTTTTCTCAAAAATCAGCCCAAAATTAAAAAGTATCACTATAAAAGGTCTTAAATTGTCGTTCTGAGTAAGTTCATACCTAAATCAAGGGTTATTGTCAGTAATCTCCAAAATCAGAGCGTGACAGACAGACAGACAGACAAATAGACAGGATGACTACAATAACCCTCTCGCGCAGGTGCTCTGAGGTATTATTTTAGAGTTCTGCAGCAGTGGAAAACTGTAATAATGATCTGATTGATCATAGCAATCTATCACAACATCCCCACTGCACTATCCCCATAGAATTTCAAAGAGAAAGTTGTGAATAATTATAGTGGATTCAGAGTTGGGGGATTTCTTTGACACAAGTATACTGCAACTTAAACATGTCTCAATTGCAGAAATATTATTGTCTTTTAATATAGTATTTCATAGCATAGATAGCTTTGGTATTAATAATTGTACCATGCAGTGACAATTTCACTTGAGTTTACCTTATACAAATTTCTCGCATTATTGTATTGTTTTCCTCTAGCAATAGATGTGTTTATTGTAAACAGCACAGTAAACATTGAAGGTATTAGATAATCTCAAATGCTAAACAGCAAACATTCATATGATTGTATAAATGGTACATAGTTGACCGAACGGACGTGTGAAATATGTAATCTTATGATCATAGGATAGAACTATTCACCAGCTTCATTAAAAGAAAGTAAAGAAACTTCAGATTATACATTCAAGTATACCTTAATGATTTCACACAGATATCGCAATATAGAAGTACAGTTGCCAGTAATAGAAAGTAGAACAAAAACTTGAAGCAGTTTACTGTTATACAATATCATTATTAGAATAATTAATTTCCCTTCACATGGCTTCAATTTCTTCTATCTTTTTCATTTCTCACAAGCCCTACCCTAACAAGCACTAATCATCCAGGCATATGGGAGTACTCACTCTGAGATATCACCAAATTATGTTTAATAGGTTTTACAAAAATAACTGAACAAGTGTGAATATTCCAAATACTGAAAAAATACAAAAAAATGCAGTTGTGAGCCCAGATGCTTCACCTATACTCATAATTATATAAATTATGTTATATTTGTAAAAAAGTTTTAAATAATTTGTTAATATCACTTGAACACTAACCTAATCTTAAGCTAAGAATGTGTATGTTTTTTATTTAATCTTATTGACTTTTGTAAGAATAATAAATCTGTGTATTTGGGTATTAAGATAATTATGAACTCTTACTGAATCAGCGATGGCTGAGTTGACTCCACTACATTGTAGATGTCTCTGTCCAGTAGAAGTTCCAAATGAACCAATTCTGTCACCTGCAGGATTGACTGCTTGAACTAAGAATCCTTTGATATCTTCTCCATCACTAGAAGAAATTGTGCCTGAATCAGAAATTTCTATTATACCTTACCTGCTGTACTTTAATTTTTTTTTGGGATAAAATGTTAATTTTCAGTAAAAGATTTCTGAATTACTTTATTTTATTACTCTGCCTGCTAAATGTATTATGATCAGGAAATGTGAATTACCAGTTGCTCTGAAAATTATACTAGTTGCTTTTGTAGCAGGAGAGTAATAGCTAAAATGATAGCATTGATGGTAGTAAAGGACTGAATATAGTTGCTCTTAATTTAATCCTCTACATGCTGTACTGAAAGGGTCACATTTATTCAAATTCATTAATATAATTAAAACATACACATTTAAATGCTGTTTGAATAAACTAATGTGTCCAGCTGATTGAATAGAAGGTTACAATAGGTGTATGTATACTGATAAGGTATTTGTTAAAAAGTGAATGTCAGATGCAAAATATTAGCTAAATGTAGTCCCAGGTTTTTTAAGTTACTTGTTCATTTTCAACTCCTTCAGGAATAGTTTATGTGAAGAATTTATATATAAAATGCTTATATTATAACAGTCACCTCACAACAGTAAGTGTATATATTTTCTAACTGGTATAGTTAGCACAAGGATGTGTTTAACTTTCAGTTTATAATTTGCTGACTGCAGCTGCACAAGAAATGCATGTCTAGTATTGGAATTCATAAATTGGTGAACTATAGACTGTTAAGGCCAAAAGTCTGTCGAACTCTCAAGTCAATACCATATGTGGTCTGTATAAAAAATGACAAGATCCATAGTTTAGTAAACAATTATAGACTCTATACAACTGTTATGTTCCTGGCAGTGAAAAATTCAATACGTATTATGCACTATACTACCTGAACTAACACATATTCCTTTATGTATTATAAACTTCTAACAGGAGGGAAAACAAGACAAAAAAACGGTGGCCTATAGAAAGTGAAAGAAGAAGAGTACTATTTGCCATTGACACAGCTAAATTCAACTGCGATAGATATACAAGCATATATAAAAGGGTGTTAGCCAGGAACATAATTTTTGCAAAAAGTGGAAATGGCAGCTGCTAGTGCCTATCACCAAGTCCCTACAGCAACTTAGCACACAAAAACAATAACAACGTCACGTAAGTAAGGAATAAGCCACAAGCACTTAAACAGGATTAAACTGTTACATTTTTAGTTTGAATAGAAGGAGGTAGATGTCAAAGGGCATGCTGGGGATTGTCCTTTTTATACGTAGACCTCCAGAAGGAGTTCAGAATGTGGTAAATGAGGCCACAGATTTTATGTATAGAGAATAGCTTGAATTATAAATGCGCCTCTATGTTTCAATCTAAATGTATTTCTCATAAACTAATATATGATAAAAGTTAAAACATCTGCAATTAGTGTAAACTTCACCTAAGGATTTAGTGTGATATTGTTATAAAAATGATATAAATATTCATTTAAGATAGTATAGCTTGCTGCTACAAATTACATATTCTAAATAGTAAACAGTTCGTAAACAAAATAGCTTTAAATGAAGTTTATTCTGCTTCTTCCTCATACATTTTTATTCGCCAACATTTTGACTATGCCAATAACGTAACACAAGTTAAACACGACAGTATTTTTATGCATTATGCTACCAAACTGGTCAAACCAGATTACTCAAGTATGTGAGAAAATAATCATATTACTAAACTAAACTTTTCTCAAAAGCTTCGATCATTCATTAACATTTTTCTAGATTAATTATATAATTTTTTCAGCTTCTATCCTTTTATTTTCTGAAGATTTCTCATTTGTTAACAGCTAGAAGTATGACAGTGTATTGAACAGAAAGGCCTTTCTTGAGTAAATAAAACTACTCTCAGTTTATATCTTCCTCATAAATGTAGCAAAAAGTTCGAACTCACCGGTGTATACACCTGACGCTTCGAGGTCGAAGTATCCATCCGTGACATTTTCTACCCCGCTCAACACGAGGTCATATGACCCATTGCCTGGTGAAAACAAATGAGGAGCACCAATAGAAGGTCTCATGAGTAGGCATGTAGATTCCTCAGCCGGTGGACCAGAGCTATAACCTAGCACTAGATTGAAATAGAAAGCGAATACAAAAGCACGTAACATTTTGTCGTCCTTATGAAACTTAACCGCATACGTAGATTATAAAGCTACTGGGTTCCTAAGGCGCATGCGAAGTCAGCGTACTTGTCCAGAATAGAATAAATACGTGTCATAAGCTTCAGTAAACAAAAGTAAGCGAGCTAATTCCAGTGATAGCTACAAGTAATAAACAAAGGAGGAGCAAGTGCTGGAGCTAGGAATATCATTTAATACACACACAATAATATTCAATCATGTAGCAGGAGTACCACAGTGTAAGCTAATCATCAATATTTATTTAGATATTTTAATGAGCTAGGCATGACTATGGATAGTTTACATGATGCATCTGTCACATTATTTGTGTAAATATCGGCTTATAATTTTTTCCCCATCCAATTGATTATGGTATTTTAGAACATTTGTATTGCTATTAGATACCTTTGAAATGATTATTAAAATTAAAAGAAATTCAATTATAACTTCATATAAGTCATTATTTAGCTAAAGGTATTATACATGGTTCCACTCTTTTCTTTGGCACTAGTACACTCTGATCAGCAAGTGAAATAGAGCCTTCAGGATATACACAACATAATTCACTAGCAGAATGGAAGAAAGCAAGGCAGGAATTTCAAGTTTTGTAAATTTAACTATCTGTTATGAAATCGTTTTGGGTATTTGTAACATGGTATTGAGAGGTTTTTTCAGCTATTCACAAACTCTTATAATAGTAGTTGATTTGGGGCAAACAGGAGGATAATGTAAATGCCTCAATGCCACTCATTGATGAACCGTGGTGTTTTGGTGTAAATAATTAAGTAATGCAACACTCAAGTCACTTCTGTGAATGTGGATATTATTATACTATGCTTCAGCTTCATGCCTCAGCTTTGAGTTTATATGTAATTAACATTAATTTCTATTTCTTTGTCAGATTTGGAGACGAGGTGCAAAACAGCTACGCGTAGATCAGGCTTTGTAGGTAACGCCCCCTACAGGCACGTCGAAATCACGTGAGCAAATAATTTCTTTTTTTTTCCCCGCCCGTGGTAATTCTTGCCTTGTGCTGAAAAGTTTTAGACAACACTTAGCTAGCTACAATTACCGTTTTTCATTGCTTTGAGCCATATTGATACCTGTAGGCCAAAAATTTATTTTTTTATATAGTTCAGAATTGGTTTTGTTGATAGCTAGCTAGCTAGTGTATGGTAGCACTTAAGGGTTCCAGCTATGGTGCTTTATTTGTTTTGTAATACAGTTATGACCTTCGGGGCATAAACCTCTTATCATTTTTAATTGTCTAATTATCAGCTACTGATTTTTGACTTGTAGCTAATACCATTACGTAGATGATCAAAAAGCTAAATGTTCCTACACTCACATATACCAATACCATAAATACTACCCCCCCCCCCCACCCCCTGTCTGACAACTCGATTGTTGGTAGGTGTTCACAATTCAAGATCTAACAAAAAACCCACCAAACCCTGGGAAGGAAGAAACAGAATTGTGGTGGAGTCATACATCCAATGTCATGTCTAAAGACATTGTGCTACTTATGAAATTTTCCTCATTATTAATTATCTTAGCTTTATCTTCATCATCTCTTTCGCTTCCAATTCGACATTGCATTATTCTAATCGCTGTGGTTTCCACCACAAAAATGTCATTTAATATCTATTGCATTAGTTGTAGAGTGCATTAAATCATTCTATTTGTCCAGTAATATCTGAATCCTAGGCAGGCTGAGGAATTAGTATAAAAGCTGCTGGCTACTTGTTGCCCTGTAAGAGAATTTAATAGTAGCTTCTCAGTTTCTCTAACACTGACTAAGCAATGTATCAAAAAACAACAACAACAACAACAGAAATGGAAGATAAATGCATTGTAGCAATTGCTTGAAATAGTATTATAAAGATAGCATGGCTCACTAAATATAATTCTATAAACTTCTTTTTTTAACAGCCAAATATTTGATTACCAGAAGATATTATTGGAAGGGAATTTGCAATGATATAGAGAATTGGGTAAGTATAAACATGAATTTAAGAATTTAAGTCAGGCATTGTTAACTTGTATATCTGTTCTCATTTATTCATCTCATTGGTAGATCAGTTAATTTATCAAATTTGTTTTTTATTTGGTTAATATAATGTATTGTCACTACACTCATTTTATAGTTTAACAATTAATATTGGGAACAGGATGAAAAATAATAAACTGTATTAACTCAATGTTGAGAATAAAGAGTTGACAGCTTTATATTTTATTAGTGTGTGCTTATAGCAAAATATAGTAGTCTGGCTATTTATACCTTTAGATATGGATTTTAGAAAATTTTCACATTTCCAACTTCAATTCGTTGTCAAAATATTATACTCAAACCTGCTCACAAAAATACACAGTGTCATTCTGTTAGTATTAGCTAGCTAAATTAGCTACTTGTGTTATGGTAGATGTTTTCAAGGCATATTATTGACAGTCAGTCCTCATGCCTTCAAAATACATCTGCTTTACTGATGATGACCTACTTACTATAAAATATGCAGTAGTATTGTCTCATAGAAGACCCATTCTATCTTCTGGTGTGTTGTTATATCACTGTCAGCCATACCCTTACATGCAAAAGGAATAGTAAGGTGTTTCATTAAATTTGTTTTACACCTTGCTACTCAAAATAATTTTAATTGTAGCTAACTGACCTTTCTAAAAAAGTTGGCCTGTCCATAAGTTGAGTTGTATAAGTACCGAATACTTTATCCGTATTTTTGTTTTAAAATCTACTAAGTTGCCATAAACAAACAAAAATACTGAATAATTATGTTGCTGCATCAATAGCTACCTTATTCAGTTATCACATAATGCTTTTCTTTCAGGGCGGCCGCTCCAATATAGAAGAATTCTAGGGGGATGCCATAATATTTCCCGCTAGGATATTTTACGTGGGGGGTGCCGTATTTCCTGGGGTGCAGAATTCCGTGACACCGGGATTGACCCGAGGGAATTCCGGAGCGGTGATCAAGGTGTACGGGCGGGGGATGTTAAACTCTGGGTGGGTATTAAACCAGGAATTAATTTCACCACTTTCCTGCTTGGGCTATTATTACATAGTAACCTCTGCCTCCCCCACTCACTATTACTTCATTACAATCCCTCCCACTTGGTTTGATCTAAACCTACTGGTGTAACTACTGGGTTTCGAATATATTATAATCAGTTGTAATAAAGTTCAGTTGGAGGTCGGAGTAAAATTGGTCTATTATATAATTTTTACACGTCAATATTACAGTAGAACATTAGATGACGTCTCCCACACACGTAAGAAAACACCTTTAAAGAATTTCTATGATTGTTTGTGAGTAACAATTATAATGCATGTGAATAATTTGCTAATCTGAACAGTCAATTGCGATTATTGTATCTCATAAGCACTTCTTTAACATTAAAAAGCAATAGTAACATTTTCATTCTTAGACTCGTTGAGGTACATGCCAAAGATAGTAATTACATGACACTCACAGCACATAACTAGTAGTCCATGAGCCAGGGGGTTCGGTCGGTACCATTTGGGGGGAATAATGCTCACAGCACTTTTTGGGACTGTCTACTTCTATATAGATAGAAAATGCATGATAACATTGAAATAGTGGTAGCTTTCATGAAATAAGTAGCAAATTAAAATCCCAATCATATATTTCCAACATATTCTATACAGTTTACATAGGTATGTATGGAAATATTATTTATCTTGCGAGTACAGTATGTAGCTTTGGATTCAAAAATATTTTTTTAGAACATATCAGAGCACTGCATGTATAATAAACACAGTAAAAGTAATAAATAGATGTTTTAATCTTCTAGTTCAAAGTCGTCCGCACTTTCTTCACTCTCTTGTTGGTTTGGCTGGTTGTCACAGTATGGTAATCTGCACATATCAGTACACTTGAGCCCATGTGCCATACACTCACACCTGGGCAGCTCACATTTCCTTGCATAGGTACATGCAAGTAAGTCTAGAATGGCTTGAGGTGCAGGTTGACCATCCATCCAGTGGATAACAAGCTGCTCATCTGACCACTGGCTTATCCAACTTCCACCCATGACCTACAGGACTCGGCACATGCGGATCCTGCTGTAGACATCTCTGCCAAATTCCAGCCTGGTAGTTAGCTCTTAGAGCATGTGTAGGTAGCATTCCCTGCATGGTGGAAGCTGATGACTCTCGATTTCACCTTTCTTGGCACAGAATAAGTGATACCTAAGTTCATTAATTCTAGTAGACGACAATTTGGGGGCATAGAGAAGGCAAGTGAATGTTTCCAGTTAATCAACAAGTTCCTGAGAAAGCACCCACTCTTGATCCAACTTCAAGAAAGTATCTTGGTAGTCCACATGGCTGATCAGGAGTTTCAGAGCCTTTGTTTTCCCTCTGCCAACAAAGGCTCTGACAGTATCACATCCAGTGAATGCGTGCATGCCAATGAGAGCCCTGCACACTCTCATACCAACAGTGGCAGCAACTTTACTGATGTCAACAACTCTCCTCCTGGCTTTAGTGCCACATTTTTGAAACAGGGAAGCTCCTATCTTGTCATGAAATGCCAAGGACATCACAAAGACATCTGTGTCTTCTGAGCAGATCACTATAATATGATATCCCTCATCTGCAGCATGCCTGGCATGACACTTGATCGGTAATCTTTGTAAGATCAGTTACTTTGCCTTTCCAAAATCCAAATTCCTTATGCAAACTCTGGATTTCTAAAACAGCATCATGTAGTTGTACACTGTCGGGAACCATCAACAGCTTTCCCTTGTCATCAGGATAGATTTGAATAGAATTTGCTAGCTCTGATTCTAGTCTCCGACGAATGTGCTTCCGTGTTGAATCACGGATGACTCTGTCTCCACCAGATATCATAGATGATTCTAGTTTTGTTGTCAAAGAACTGACAGGCACAATTTTCTTGTTTGGAATTACAACAGTTCGAATATGCTCAAAAAGATCAGCAAAAGCTTGTCTTTCTACTATTTGATAAGTATAACATTTTCACTCACTCTCTCATCATCATCCTTAGATGCCTTCTTTATTACTCTTGTGTAGTTCTTATAGCAAGATGTGTGGTAGTGGGCCTCAGCAGCAACTATATCCCTACTCGTTATTGCCATAATCTTGTTATCTCCTTTTTTAATTGCACAGTCTCTCAGGGTCTTGTCAGCTTGCAACTTAGCAGCTTTTGTAAGCTTTTCGCGTGACTTGGAACCTTTTACAAACTTCACTTTCTCACAAAATATACAGATTGGATCATATACCCTTGACACCGACAGCCTCCTGCATAACCGCTTTGAGGAGCAGACATCTTCATTACCAATAGCTTCATTTGTGTTTCTTTTCAAAATTATCTCCAAGTCTCGCTTCATGGTAAAAACGCTCCTACACCGTCGATGGTAATAGATTTTAGGAAATTCATTCCCTCCTAGCTCTTTGGCAGCATCTGTAATTGGGCCATACTTTCTCAACTCAGCAGCTTTAAGTAAGTTTTGCCATGAATCATATGTTTTGGGACTCACTAAGTGACTATCATTATCTGAAGTTCTTAGTGTACAGATAATACAGCACTCTTCCCTGGCTTCTTCCATTATTGGAACAGTTTGAAGTTGTCTACATAAGAATATTAAGTGAGGGCATATCAAAAGCAGACAGAAAATGATATCCAGTTGTTTGAAACTGGATTCTAGACTGTTGTGTTTAACTAAAACTAGATGCTTCTTCACTTACCTCTTTTTTTCCAGAATCTCAAGACACTCTCAACTTGCCAGGTACGATAGCCAGCAAAAAAACACACCTACTTTTTTGATGAGTCAGCACATGATGATGGGGGTGTGGCTAAGTGACCACAAGATTGAATCATGCATGAAAACCCTCCTCATGCTCGAAATAACATTAAGTATGCTAATAAACATACTACACACAAAGTCTGAAAACCATTTCATGGAAAATTATGGGTGGGGCTACAAAATGGGTGATAAAAACCACAAGCTACCATGGCTGTGATGCTATCATGCATTTTCCACTTCCAGAGGTATGTACCTTCATAAAAAATGCTATGAGGATTATTCCCCCAATATGGTACCGATTACCAAAATTTGGGCCTCTGGCTCATGGACTATAGTTGTTCCTCAGAAGAGTTCTTCTTTGCATCAGGTGAATCTTCATTACAAATTACTTCACTGGAGGAATCATGGGAACAATATTCCATACTTGGAGACAAATTCACCCAAGGAAGGTCATCATCACTTGACTCGAACAAGCATTCTTGCTGTCTACGTAGCCTTTTAATATACATGATTCTAGTACGGTCAATTTTATCTGCTGATCTTACTTTTCACATTCTAATAAATGGTCAGGAAGGTCTATTATTAGAAAATCGTAATTGTTTTTTTCTCACCTAAACCCCGCCAGAAGACTTCTTTTATCTATATCACTTTTTAGTACTATAGATTGATTGCACTCATTTAGACACACAACTCTATGTGTATATGAAACTTAATTTTTTCCTTTCCTTAAGGATCACAGGGAATGCTTTCTTTCTCCTTTTTATAAAGTTGTGACTAAACTCTGTTCTGAATATCGAACTGTCTTGATCCTCTTGGATTAGTAAAAGACTTGTGAACTCTGTGTAGAGTTTCTAAAGCTGTGTCATACTTGTCTCGTACTTCATCATTGTCTAAACAAACAAATTAAGCACAACATAATACTGCTTTTATAATTTCTTTCTCTAAAGGATATATCAAACACTCTCCTACAGATATTCAAAGGGCCAATCATTATAGTCTGTCATCAGACTGCATTCTCTCAATTTTTGCTTGCATGATCTCACAAACAACTCATGTTAGACTATACCCTTACGGTCAATCAAAAAGATAAAACCAAGGTGTTGGTCTTAATTCTGACTTAATTCTTTTTCTCTCTTCTCTTACATTCTTATATTTCCTTCTTTCTCATCATTTTCTCTCTTTCATTCTACCTCCCCCACTCCCCTCTCCCAATATTAACGAAGTGCTGTAAAAATCTTCTTAGAGCTTCTTTACACCTAAATGTCCCAACTCTGACAAGAAAATCAACTAATTAGTTTAGATGAGACATAGGAGACTAAAGAACTAGAAGAGACTAAAAAGATGACATAGACTAAAGAAACTAAAAAGGACAGAAACTAGAAGAGACTAAAATGATCAAAAAGATAAAGAATATTAATAGAGAAGAGACTAACAAGACTAGAAGAACTAATGGCACTTAAGAGACAAGAAGAGACTAAAAAGACAAGAGGAGACTAAATAAACTAGAAGATGCTAAAGAGATTAGAATAAACTGAAAATTGTAGAGTGCGTTAATCACTTCTATTTTGTCCAGGAATATCTGCATGCTCAGGCGGGCTGACAAATAAATATAAAAACTGTTGGCTAGTTCTTATACACTGTAAGAGAATTAATAGTAGCTTCCCTGTTTCTTTTCAGACTGAATAAGAAATGTTTAAAAAAAACAGAAGCGGGAGATAAAATGAATTGTAGCAATTGCTTGCATTAATATTTTAAAGGTAACATGGCTTACTAAAATTATTCTCCATAAATTTCTATTCAAATATTATACTTAAAAATAATTATTGTTTCAGTAGCATTAGCACACACTAATTTAAATACACAAAATCAATACTGTGTGCTTATTTGAATAAGAAGAGCTGTCATTACATAAACAAAAGAATAAGCATTGAAACAATTTGTAGTTTTCAAAGCTCCACTGGTTGTAACAAAGCCTCTGGTAGCAGTATTGCTGCTTGTGATCTACATATTATACAATAAAACAAACAAACAAAAGACAAAGATTGTATTCAGTGAACTTAGTACTTGTTGTTATTTCCCCAGATTTTTTTGCATTATTATATTAAGTGCACCGTGTGTCTCTTCAACTGCTGATAAGGAACTCAGCTCTAAATTAGGTGGGCCCTCTCACTGTTAAGTGCACATTTGTTACTACAATTTGAAATATAAACTGGGTGCTTTAAAACCGACATCTACAGTAATTGAAAAATTAATTTAGTACGAATATCATTATTCTTACCAATGCTTTGGTAGGAACAGTATATGAAACCTATCTAAGAAACAACACTTGAGCTATAAATGTTAATAGAAAATGAATAGTTTTTACCTGCATTGTAGTAGTTAGAATTATTCCATCTGATGCCTATATTAAAGTAAAACAATTAATTCTGTATTAAATCAAATAAGATAGATATTTTTCCTACTTTAGCAAGATAATTTAGTTCTTTAATATTGGCAGTATACACTTATCCTTAATAGCTTCACTGAAATTAATTTATGGTGCATTTTAATGTATGCTACATATTAAAAAATGTTTTAAGGGGGAACAATGGATAAAAAATACTTGTAAACAGCAATGTGTCTTAGAGACATGACTTACACTTGCACTCAGTGGACCAAAGTATGTGTCTCTATTTCTGACAATAGTGTACCTGCATATACATAACACCATTATTTTCCTCAATTAACATGGATCACTAGTGGTTTAATTCTCGTGGCAGGTGCTTGTCAGAAAGTCCAAATATTCCTGTAGTTACCATCTCATGGACTTATTGGTAGCTGAAAAGCAACATCAGCGATTTCCTCAATTTGTAAGACTGAAGTTGTACACACTATGCTATTTCTAGTATAATTAACACAGTTCACTAGATTCATATTCATAAATAGAATAAAACTAAGCTGAAAGATTAAGAACTATAATTATTCAACAATAGTAACTTAGATAACAAATTATTGAACAATCTAACTTGCACTGAGGGTTTGCTCTCTTGATGCACTAGTTTTTATAGGTCATAATCACGTATCATTTACTTTTTCTATAATTTTTTAATATATAAAAGCAATTCAAACTTGACAACATGACAAGTATGCTAACCTGAAGTCCACCAAGCCGGCATCATTAGGAGCTGTCCAAGTGAAGGACACACTTCCTGTGTTTGTGGTACTGTGGACTAGAGTAGCCTAAAATATAAGGCTATATTAATAAAAATTTCATGTTGAACTAATGCAAATATTTTGTTACAAAGTAGAGTATGAAATGAGGAATGAATAGGAGTAGCTATAAAAACAGATTAAAAAACAACAACAAAATACAATAGATGAACTTTAAATGGTATTCCAATTCAAAATAGAATGTATTCTAATTAAAACATAACAATTAATCTTGTTAGTATCATATAACTATTGTTTATCCAGCATGTATATTATGCTCTATTTTTGGTCACCCATTCTAAACATTTTGATTTTTTTAGTGTGTAGGAACCACAATACAGGATATTATATAAACATAATTTTGTTAAGTTGTAAATGAGTAGATGCCGGTTATATTGCAGTGGAAGATACAGGACATAAAAAGTAGGGGAGAGGGGAGGGGGGAGGTGTGGCTAGCAGCAGCCAAGTTGTGGTGTGGCACTTTAGAACTTATCTAGGTTAATATTTTTTAAATCTATATTTGTTTTGACGATTCTTAATCACATAATTTAGGAGAGGAGATCTTAGCCTACATTAAGGTTTCAAAGCAGTGACAGGAAAGAAGGTATTGGGACGCTCAAAGATGTAGAGCCCCTTTATAATCTTAAAATACAATCTAAAGGAATGATTTCTCACACACCATTAAACAACATAACACATACTGTTGAAGTATTCCTCCCACTCCTATATTGAAATATATTCTTACATTGTTGAATAAGGTATATTTAAATGTTTTCAAAACAAACTTCATTTTAAGTAATGCCTGAGGTGGTTTCAATTTCACTTATAGTACTAGAGAAAACTTACATATAAAATCAATTATCTACTTGACCATGTTGTTTACCACTTTAAGGCATACAATATTTGTATTATCTACCAATGGATCTTTAGGCTTGTATAAAATGCTCACTTGAGCATATGAAGGTACAGGTATATGACAAAGTTGGTTTAACAGCAAACACACCTGTTTACTACATGTGGTACCTGTTACTACATGTGGTACATGAACGACTTAGTTGACATAAATTATGTGTTATCTTGACATAGGTTAATAGTGAAAATACTATTTCCCAATCTGATAGGCAAGGTAGCAATACATATATGATCCTGTGTGTTATTCTTAAAAACAGGAAATTATTGTAGCTAAAGTTGAATACTGTATGACATTTCCCACACTGAGAACATTATATATTAATGTCTCCACCTAATCTACCTTATTAAAGGATGTTGCTTTTTGTTTTGTTTTAATCTAACTGACCATTGTAAGAATAATGATTTGTTTCATTGGGTATATTATTTACAAGATTATTATGAACTCTTACTGAATCAGCTATGGCTGAGCTGACTGTGCTACATTCCAGGTATCTCTGTCCAATGGAAGTTCCAAATGTACCAATTCTGTCTCCTGCAGGATTGACTGCTTGAACTAAGTATCCTCTGCTATCCTCTCCATCACTAGAAGAAATTGTACCTGTATCAGAAATTCCAAATAACTATTGTGCAGAGCTGTAGCAGTTTCTACTATGTTCTTATTTCAGAGAAGACATAACTATTTAGATACTTAGATAAACATGCCTTGAATATTTGAATGTTGATGTATATACAAAAATAACTTGTATTAGGCCTGTGTACCCTCTGGTAAGCGTCATTTTAAACTTATAGTGTTGGTCCAGTGTAGTATCCTGGTCAAGTATTGTACAGTGCAAGTTTTGCACTATGTATTGTTGCCTAGTATATAACAGCTTAGCAATACCTTTAGCTGTAAAATCCCAGGAAAGCCAGCTAGTTTCAATAACTACCTGGGTATTAATTTCTGCTGTATAGCCATGAGATAACACTACTGGTGATAACCTCAGATAACTCAAGGGTGTAGTACCTAAAAATAGCATTCGTGAAGAAATCTATGGTGGAATATTATATATATACTAGCAAGTACCCCCGCCACATAGTGGCGCTTGACGTATTGCAAAGTAAGAATGCAGTAGCACAAGTTATCTTACTCAGTTATCATTCTCTACCATTGGTTAAGGTTACATAAGTTTCCCTCTCCTACTCTCTTTTTTTTTAACTATCTGTGCTATTCTTCTACCCACCTCTCTTAACTTCAGCTCTTTTTCTTGAGTCATGGAGCCCCCTTTTACTTTGTCTATCTCTCCTGCTTCTGAATTTCTGTCCTGAGAAACTTTTGTCTTTTATTTCGTATTTTAGCCTTTCTTTTGAAAACTAACCCCCATCTTTACTCGTCAATTCCACCTGCTTTTTAGTTATAATTAATCACTCGCATTATTTCCTTTAGTAATTTATTGGCTGTTTCAGAATGTTCAGGAATACCCTCACCAATTTCAAACTTGCGAGGAACTTTCCTCTTTCGCGGTAGTGTTGGAGGATCCACGGAGACTGATGATCTCTTTTCTCCAAATATTCCCAGAACAAGTTAAAACTGTCTTCATCTCTGATTTTTGTTAACAATGTTAACAAGATTTTGGCCTTCACATGCTGAAATTGTCTTGGATTGAAGTGAACGAGAAAGATTATCCACCATGTTAAAAATTTTCGACCAAGCTCAACCAAAAAAGAAATTGAGTTTTCCATTTGTGCTGATACTCCTCCAATACGTGCCTCCATTTCTGTGTCCAGCGTTTCATCCATGGCTACATCCCATGTCATCTCAAGTGCTCCATAATTTTCTGTTATTGATGACAAAGCTTCGGCTCGCACTGTCCAGCGGGTGGGGCACAACATGCGTATGCCAGGAGAACCAACTTTGACATCATCTTGATTTTTTTTTAAGATGGCTTCACGCTTTGGGGATTTTTTAATCAACTTGGTAATTTCATAAACAGTATCAAGAGTATCCCTCATGATCTTTGATCCTTTCAGGGTATCTTGGATGGCCAAATTCAGTGAGTGTCCATAAGAATCAGTGTATAAGGCTTTGGGTTCGAGTTTAGATAACTGAATTGCTACACCAGACCTAGAACCAGACATGCTACTAGCTCCATTGTAGCACTGTCCACGACAATTGCTAATGCTCAAATTCATGCACAACAATATGTCTGTAATTGTTGTTACAATAACTGTAGATGTCGGTAGATTCCATGCTATAATTTCTTCCAAAACGTCCAAGTTATCATCCACATAACGCAAACATACTACCAATTGCTCTGTATTTGATATACTGGTTGTTTCATCAACCATTATGGTATACTTCTTGCCAGATATGCTTGTAGCTATGCCTCATAAAATATAAAGAGCCATTATACTAAGAATTTCATTCTGTATTTGAGGGCTAGTAAACTTGTCCTGGACCTTTTCCATCCATTTCAGAATGCTTGGGTCATCCTTACCCCGTAATTTTAGTAGCTGAATGAAATTGGAGTCATTTTCGCCTCCTTTTGTGGAGTCATCTCCAGAAACATATAGACCACGAAGAGCTAGGCCTTGTCTAGCAAGAAATTGAATATTGCTGAGAATTACTAAGAGAATTTTTTTATTCCTTGACCTTTGATCAGCTAAACTTGAACTAAGCATCTCTCCAACATTTTTAGTTGTACTCGGTATTGTAACAACTACATCAATAGCTTCTCGGTGTGACATTGTCTGCTCATGTTTATCAAATTTACTGAGTGCTTTCTTCCAATTGCAAAACCCAGTTTTACTGAAAGTTTCATCTTTCCATGTTTTAAGACTACGATTGTCAGCAACTAAACAATAATAGCAAAACACACGATCGGTACCCTCCTGATAATGTAACCATTTATACTTGCCATACCAAGATGAACAAAAAGACCATTTCTGCGTTCCAAATATCCGCTGTGGAAATGACAGCTCTGGTTGATTTGGGCTGTCAGGAATTAAGGAAGTAGTATCTTCAACCAAAGATGATGTGCTGGCTTCTGTAGCTTATATATCTTGAACAGCTGCTTCAGGCTCTTCCCTATCAATAGAAGCATCCTCAACACTAGGTGGTGGATTGTCAAGCTTTTTCAGCCAAGGAAGGAGAGACATTATCCTAGTTAATTTGCTCTGCTGGCTTTTTGAACTACTTACACCTGTTGTGATGTTGATTGCTTGATTCTTCATCATCCATGCCATTTCTGCTTTCTCTAAAACAGCTTTGATGTGACCACCACTTCCATTAGATATAATATATGTTTCAATTCCCCACATTCTCTTCATTCCCCCACAGTCACCCCAATGTACTGTCTATTACCTCAGAATACTGAAATTTAACCCCCCCACCCACCCCATGTTCAAGGTGATTATAATTCATCATGCCTTTGCAGTAAGTATGCACACTTATATATGATGTATATCAATATTTTATACATGTACATAATAATTATGTATGTAAAATAAAAATGCATTTAGCTAGCTATGTATTATATGTATAATATACAAATAATAGTATACCATACTTACAGAATTTTTTTTTTTGTAAAACTCAGAAATTACTTAACACATTATATTACGTAGTTGCAGTAGAGGACAATTCTACTATGCTTTAACTATTATAAAACATGTTCCAGTTGAGTGATACTTGAAGAATATGGTTTTAATTGAATTTGAATGTGTGGGCGGGAAAGTATGAATCCGTTTAAGCCCCCCTTTCATAAATACTTGTCTACACCCATGTTGTAAATATAGAAGCCTAATGATATGACACATTAATCTTCCCTTGGAAGGAGAATTACCCTTTATAATAAGATATTGCCCATTAGCTACAGTGGAAGCATAACAATTTAGTCCTTACCGGTGTATACCGCCGAGGTTTCGTAGTTAAAGTATCCGTCCATGACACTTTCTACTCCGCTCAATGTGAGCTCATACGACCCATTGCCTGGTGAAAACGAATGGGGGGCTCTTGTGGCTGGTCTCATCAGCAGGCATGTGGAATCCTCAGCTGGTGGGCCAGAGCTTAATCCTACGACTAGATTAAAACAAAAAGCAAGTACCAAAGCACACAACATAGTGGCCAACGCTAAATATCGGTGCGCACCGATGGAAGAATAAGTGCTTAGTTTTGTTGATAATGAGAAGGTTCCTATTCGCGCGTGCGCGCAATGACTGAAAAAATGTGCTTCTTTATTTTCTTGCTATTGCTAAAAATAGCTACCATTTTGGATTATTGTAGTGCGTGTGTTAGAGTTCCAGTTCGAATATAGTTTGATCAATTTGAGTTTAGCCAAATCAGCAATACACAAAGTTTGAAAGAAGTCAGGGTAACAAAACTGATGGGGAACTAGCTAACTATGTTGAACAAAAACTGAGGAACACACTGAGAAGCTAAAGTAAAGAACAACCAACAAAAGCACATGATTAGGTATAAAGTTCACAGAAAAGATTGTTACAGAATTATTGATAAAACATAAAGATTGTGTACTACTGGTAGGCTTGTTTGATTGTACAACATTTCAAATGTATTATATTATATTTCAACTAAGTTTGCTGGTCTTCTTCAGGTAAGGAATTAAAAAAAGCAAACTCGATCACAACTCTGTACTAAAAAGTTTTCAACTTGACATAGGTGTGTCATACTCTCAGCCAATTAATGATGTTACAAAATTAGGGTATAGTAAGAGGCTCTGTTTTAGGAAGCCGTATAGTACAAGATGAGTAGAAACATGACAACAAATGACACACTAAGCCCCAAGTGCTCTCATAGTTTCTACATATATCACTTTATATTCTTTATGAAACATTATTTCAATGCCACAGTTAGAAGTTAGTGATTCAGATTGATTTACATGATTAGAAACAAAATTAAATCCCAAGAAGTTCAGCATCCACAAGACATATTTTTCCAAGAAGTTCTAGTTAAGTTTATAAACAAATTTAACTACTACTACATCTAATCTGATGACAACCTGAGATATTTCCATGACTGTGTTTTCTTTTCAGTTAACCATAATTCATGGATGGTGGTGAGATAATACAGAACAGCTGGGTGAACTTTCACTTTTAGTGTTTACAAGTATTCAACAATATTATTATTTATATCGGCTACAATTGAAAATCACCAAAGTTTATCCAATTATAACTCCAACAAAGTTATATTAAAGATATTAACGCTTCTCTGTAAATTTCTTTGTTTGCAAGTACACTATTTGGGAAAAATTCCTTTATTATTAAGCATTAACTGATTTATAATTTTTTTGTAATGCTGTATAATAATTCACAAGAAAATTTAGATATTACATAAATATTTCTTCAGAGTAAATAAAGATTTAATAATCATCATATAAAAGTTAGAGATTACTATACAACCACTGATATCAAATACAGTATTGATACTTTAAAGGTCACACACCCAGCAATCACCACTGTTGTTGTCTAATTAAGAACATAAAAGATAATGAAAATTGTAAAGTACAATTAATACACAGTCAATATCCCCAACTTTTATTTAAGCAAATTTAAGTATAATACTTAATAATGTGGTAATTACTTGTAATGTTTAACTTACATCTGAACTTAAATACTCACCTGAGTGATGTCATGTGTCTACATGAAAAATACTTAACAATTGTCTCAAAAAATAAAGCCTCATATCAAATTTCATGATTGATTATTTAGTTTCTTGTTTTTGCTTCATTTAGATTACATAATGATAGCATTGTTTTCATTAACTAAGAACTAGTGAAATGCTTCAGCAAAAATGGCTATGTAGTGAGTTGGTATTATTTTTTTAGTTTATTCTTTAGCAACACACATCACTTATTACACACACTTTTCACTGGATTATATACCAACAAAAGAATTTCATTGAATTCTCTTCGTGACTTGACTATTGGATGATATCAAGGGGTAAACAATCAAATTTCCTAGGATGATATGGGATAGGATAGCTGAACCAAAGTATACTGTTTACAGCCGCCTTTATAAAGTACACTCCATCTAAAACGTTCTGTTGAACCAGATCTCTGGTAAATATAGCATTACATTATACTATCTTAGTGACTTGACTATTGGACAGTGGATTTGCAAGTATAAGAACAATTCTATTGTAACAGACGGCGCATTAAACAAGAAAACTTAACACCACCACTAAGTTTATATGATCTAACTGTGAATGTCTCTCCTCTATTGTCTCAATCGCATAGCTCATAGCCTTTTTTTCCTAGCATTATTTCAAAGTAGTTTTTACTTAATTTATTTCCCCCACACTCCACACTAACGTTAATGTTTTAAATAGGCTTTTGGGGTGGACATGCAACTAAAACAATAATAAAAAACATCATATGCAGTTTAATAAAGTAGCTACAAAGATAAAATGATGTCTAATGGTTAGATAATTATAACTAAAACAGATAAACCAAATCAACACTATTAATTATCCTCAATGTTAATCATCAAGGTTATTACAATTATGAATCTGTAAATATGCACGCTTGAAGTTCTTGTTCAAAGCAGCATATTGTGTCCCATAAAATGAAGATAAAGTTTCCTTATTTGTCCCTGCATTATCTGAATGCTTTATATACTCACCCGTGGAGTACCAGCAAATACTGGAATGGTTGTAGCAGAAGCCTGAGTAGCAAGGATTTCATCTTTCAACTAAATTAAACAAATTCTGCTTTAATGAAGCACCAAAGGTGCGAACCCTCAGCGTTACTACAAAGGCCAAAAGAATAATTTATTTGGAGTAAAATCAATTATGAACAATGTCAATATGTATGTTCGTGCATGTTGATGTGTAATGCTTGAGCAAGTCAATATGCAACTCATGGAATGAAACTATATATCTTAATACTGTCATCATAAGAGAAGCTTAAAATATGAGTGACACTCACCTCACCAGTAGTTTCTATGGGAAACTCCAAGCACTCCAGTAGACCACTGAGAATAATGTAATGCAAAACTACTGCGGTTGGCAAAGAAATTATTTGCTCACTGAGTACGCCATGACTATAGGGGACATTACCAACAATCACTTATGATCGTTTAAAGGGACTTAAAATGTCCAGTGCGACATGATGCTTGCTTCAATCGTCTTTGGGAGGCTACCATGTTCGAGATTCATGTGATACAGCGACTGACTGGCTGACTGACAGACAAACTGAGTACTGTAACCCTCTCATGCATGTGCGCTGAGGATTAACGAATAGTAATTGATTATGAGGTATAGTTACAGGCCCCACACTTCCATCACTCCTGTACATATATGCACAAATATTTATATACATATACATATAATGTGTGTATGTAAAATATAAACAATACATAGTAATATTATTAATAACTATTTATAATGACTTACAGCAGCACTCATTGGACCAAAATACATTGTTCTGTTTCTAACCACAGTATATCTGTAATATTTGTGTATTTTGTGGCATATGTATCATTCCATATAGTGCTAGCTACAAAAATATCAGGTAAGGTATGTACGTACATGAATTCATTAAAAATGTAACTTGCCGAAAATCCACCAAGCCAGCTGTTGATGGAGAAGTCCAAGTAAACGACACGCTGCCTGAGTTTGGCTGACTGTGTACTAGTGTTGCCTAAACAAACATGCAAACTGCTATTAAATAGAACATAAACTGTTTAGGGGGGTTAAATGCTCACAGAATTAGAAAATGCTCCCATGCTCAGACTGCTACATGAGAGATATTTCTGTCCAGTTGAAGTCCCGAATGATCCTATTTTGGAACCAGAAGGATCCAAAGCTTGAATTAAATAACCCAGAATAGATTCTCCTGAAGTTGATGAAAGTATCCCTAAAAGTATGTTAAGATAAAACACTTTTTAAAACAGTTTCTGCCTTTATTACCAAATGAGTAAATGTGAGTTATTTCCTTTCATTCTTCATTGTTTTTTCATTGTTATTTCCTCTAGTTTCTTTTTTTTTATAAAGTAGGGAAAGAAATGGTGAAATAGGAGCACTATTGTAACGAAATTTTAGGATAATAGTAAAATTCTGAGAAATTTCTAATTTAGTCAAGTGCACTATCTTTATTCCAACTTAGATATTTAACAGCCAATTTGCTGAGAATGAAACTCACCAGTGAGCACAGTTCCACCGCTGTATTTATAGTAGCTATCATTGCTTATAAGGCCACTTATTGTTAGGTCATAGCTACCACTGCCATGTTGTTTCTCGTGGGGCGCTCTAGAATCGGGGATCAGATCGATACAAGTGGAACTTACAGCTGGAGGAGCAGTACCGTATCCTTCGACTAGTGTGCTGCACAAAATTGGAAACACCAATATTCTAATTCTCCCCATATGTTTTTAAGGACAATCTGCTGTTACGTCCTCCATCTAAATTCGGTGTTCCTACGGCCGTTACTAAGAGCCCCAGGGGGCTCCGACGTCGCCGAACAATATTAGTGAAAAATTCTGCGAGGTTGAATATAAAGGTAAGGGAATTTTAACACCAACCAATTGCTATTAGCTTAATTATTTTTTAAATCAGGATAAATCAATGAAAAAGCAAGGAGAGAACTTAGATGCTAAGCATTTTCAATTTTTTTTTATAGCTAGAACACCTTTGAGTTGATTTCCTTAAAATTAATTTCAATAACACTTTCACCACTTCATGGTTTAATGTTTGTGAGGCTTTGAGGCTTCTCTCAATCATTGTATAATCCTTAAGGCTTTAATTGGTGCTTGCTTTGTGGTACCTCATACTAGTATAGCTGAGAATCTCCTAGGGTATAAAATTAAATAAATTCATTAAAGTTTGTACAAATATTATACTGGGTTTTCTAAATCAAGTTATAATAAATTAGGTTTCTGACCTGTATGGAGAGGTTTTTGGGGGGTTACCAGTAAATCAATCCTTTCTTAAATTACTGATACTTGTAACTGAAAGATTTTGCTTCTCTGACAGACTTAGTTTAAAGCTGTTGTCTTATACATTGGTGATCCAGGGGGATGGGGGGGGGGGGGGGGGGGGCAAGTTAAAAAAACAATAAGGATGAATGTACCGTATGGGCAATACAATTTACTGGACCACTGCATGATAGTCACTCAAGAATTAATATTCAATTAACATACAATCAATCATTAATAATTTAATAAATTTCATAAGTTAGACCTAAATATATTTGAGCCCCTCCCTGTCACTAGCGCTGGATCCACTCTAGATTCACCTTGTCCAATAATGAACATCAAATTCCTCTTTAAAACGTTTAAATGACTACATTTATAAGTGGACTCAAACTAGAAAGACTTAATAGTTTAGCAATAATATTTTGTGCTAATCCAACACATTATATTCACACACATTGTACACAGCACTTTGCACACGACACAAACACGTGTCATATACACTCGGTACAAGCAAGTAATCAACACCTACATACGCATGATATACACTCAGCACAACTCAATACAAGTAAGTTCTAGTACTGTCAATGTTCAACTGGCTGTCAGTATTCCCGCCGTGGCTGTCAATATTCCCGCCACTGCTGTCAATGTTCAGTCCCAGAGTGTCCTAATGAAAATTGTATCTATATAATTACAAATTGGAAATAGCAAAATCTTGAACCCTGGAAACTTAAATTACCAGCAAATTTGTACTGACATTTGAACTTCTTTGCCAACTTGTCCTTCCTTATACGTTCAGTAGACTTGTTTGTTTTACCAAATCCATGTCTCTATTAAACTTCTTGTTTTCTTGGTCAAGCCTTTTAATTGTTTTAGCTACTATGTAATAATGCTCTGGCCTCAGCCATATCTCTGCAATGGTGAGCTAATTTAAAATTGACTCTTCAAATTTTATAATGATGTGCCAATAGTTTAATTACTGAATTTGATTTTAGGAGGTTGTATCTTTGACATACCCATTCACTGTCTCTATGCTGAAATTTTAGCAACAAAGCACCTTGCCAATTCTGCATACAGAATGCGACTATTTCATTTTCACTTTGTGTGAAATAAGTACAACACACACAATGATACATTATAAAACTAAGCCGTGAACCTGCTGATTATGCTCGAAATTTTTTGATTATTCTTCTTTTATTCTAAAAAGTTGTTATTATTCCAAAAGAAAAATATTTACTATTTTATAAAATTTTCTTATTATTCTATGATTATTCAATTGTAATAGTGACAATTAGCAGAGGCTAGTTATATAAAGTTAGTATATTGTGAATTGAATGAGTATGTATCAGTCTCTCTTACGGTGTTATATAATGAATTACTCAACTTAGAGAATTCAATATTACTGGCTTATCTTTCAGTGAAAACCTTGAATGTCCACTATTATTATTCAATGAATGGGTAAAACATGCGAAGTTGAAGCAAATTCAATTATGAGAAACCTTACCAGACATTTTGGAAAAATATGGATTAGGGTAGAGAAATATCAATATTCTCAGCAGTGGATACACCTTCTCTTCTCTTCAAATTCATAGGTCAATTGTGGTTATGTTTTCTTGTCAATTCTGATGGGTAATTAAGCTGCTCAAGAAAAGAAAGCATTTAGCATGATCCTTCAGAGGACCAGTTGACTCTGACATCAGTGTTCCTAGTGTTTCAAACTTCCCATTTTTGAGGTACAATAATGGCGTGGCCAACACATACAGTGTGCTCTGTTGTTTTAATCAAGTATGTAGAACTACCTCTAAATGTTTAATTTATGACATTTTTTTGTAAAACAAACCAATATTGATTTTCTTTTGTAATAATGTATTATGGACTGATTATTATTATTCTCATTTTCTCTTTATTATTCTTTTTAATGCTTATATTATTCTAGAACTATTCCACTATGCAATTTTATGTCTATTATTACAGAAAAATGCTAGCATGATCTGTCAGGGCCTTGTCATGATATCTTGCCTATTGTTGTCAGTCATGCACTCATAGGTAAAACCTTGCACTTGACTACACCATATATAATAGCTATAAACCTGGACTGATGAATCTGCTCTGCAGCAAAATACAAAAAAAAGTTTAAAATAGCCCTTATAAAAATGGTTGGTGTAATTTTAATGGAAGCCTTGATCTGTGTCCAAGATACCTATCAAGTGAGGAATGTTTATAGTACTCCATGAAACCCAAGAGGAAGTAGAGTCAGGAATATGAATGCTCATGCATGGCTTCTGTAAACATTGTCTTGACTGTGGCACATAGCAGCCCATCAATCAATACACTAGTATCACAGTTATTAACTTCTACATACCTTCCTTCACTATACTCACAGAACCATTATGTTAGTTATGTAAATCCTAATGTGCATCATTTAAGCACACCATTAAAATGACTAGTTTCGCTGTATCATACTTTGGTTATGAGCTGCTGCCTTAAATGTACGTTGTAAAAATGCTGTTCTCCTTCGAATATCTTTTTCACTCACAAATTATGTATAATAATAATAATAATAATAATAATAATAATAATAATAATAATAATAATAACAATAATAATAATAATAATAATAAATAATGCACACATTTCAGCTGTGATCTTGACAACTTTATTTGATGAAATTGGACAGGTTGTGTCACTTCATGAGGAAAGCAAAATCATATAGCTAACTAATTGCCCTTTCTGTGCCCAATTAGGTAATTATTACTCATGGTTTTTGAAGCATAAATATCATCTATCTCTGATCTAACATTCTCTGATTCAGACATAAAGTCAGGTAGCATTTGTTCAGAGGTGGGGGGAGGGGGGGCGTCTCCCTCCCCCTCCCCCCAGGAGAAAAACAGTCGAAATTAACTCGCGCGCGCGACATTTAATGGCTTCGGAATGCTTTGTACTGCGGAGGTGGCTTAGCGGAAATGTATATACAACCAGTCTCGCCACACACCAGGTTCATATCCTCGGTATCCTAGTGAAGGTTGCACTCGTCCAGAACTTTGTTTCGAGGTAGTCTAGAAAATGGCTGGTCTTATTGTCTTGAGTATAATAGCTACGCTCAATTTGGGCTTTGTACTTGGACGGAGTAATGGCCCACCCGCAGTGACCTCAACCTGCGTGAATATGATTCCTGCATCTACTAGTCCTCACGTGAAACAATCCGGTAATGGTACTTACGACGTGACCGTAAATGTCCCCGTCAGTACCAGCAACAGCAGATATTTCTCCTACACTGCAGGCACTCAATACAGTGGTAAGTTTTCCTTTAAACCACTGTACTCCTTCAACAATACACCATCTTGCCTAGTTGGGTGGAGCCCGACCTCTGAGGTCGGGCTCCGCCCAACTACCATCTTGCCCACGTCTAGCTATGAGTTGTAAGAAACCTAATATAATAGCAAATTAAATTGAGTCCAAATACAGGAAGTATGGAAAGAACGAAATAAGGGCTATGTTGATACCAGCTTGAATCTTCATACAAGTGTTTGAATTTAGTGGGTAGCTAACTAGGTGTGTAAATTTAATTATCTCCATCTTTGAGAATTTCAACCTAGCTATACACCTATGTGTGATGTTTTTCCAGCTTTTTTTTATTAACAAAGTTATATCTTTTATTTATCAGGTAGCATTTCAGCTGGCAACAATGTGGCCATTCGAGGGTTTTTGATACAAGCTATAAATCCATCAGGTGAAAGAATAGGAACTTTCACTGCTGGTTCTGGACAGAGATTGTTAGACTGTTCTAGTGTAAATTCTCTTCCTGACACAGTAAGTATGTAAATTAAATTATTATCAGTATTATTACCATTTTATACAAACCATCACGGTTCTTGATAATGCATAAACAATTTTTTTTATATATTTGCATAAATAGGCACAACAGAGTTAGCTATGAAGCATACACGAAGTTTTAGTCTGGGCATATAGAGCTCTTTTCATATAAATCATAGTGTATAAAGGGAGTAGTTGACTAGTACACCTTGAATCCAGTAGGTCACAGAAAGGCTGCATTAATGTGATATGTCTCCTGTTTAAGTGAATTCAGTGTCACCTCAGTATTTAGACTGGTGTATTCACCGACATTTTGTGATTTCGTGCATATACAGGCTACTTTGATACATAGCACTCCAAACACTGCTGCAACTGTTTCATTTGTGTGGACTGCACCTACTGGTGCCAATGGCATGGTGGATTTCAGGTGAGATGAAAATTTATGTTGGTCTGTTGAGAGCGAGACTGTAGCATAGCAGTACCCCTTAACCAATATAAACACAGAATTGGATAGTTTGGTTGCTGGTTGGTACGTTCTTAAACATAAATCTAATAATTAATTTCAAGTAGCTAGACATGTGTATAAAAATTGTAATACAATGAACTGAAAATTGTCACACATGCCAACATCGACAAAAATGATGTAAATGAACATCACACATATGAATATTGAGCACATTGATCCATTCCCACATTATTAAGTCTGATAACTTACACTGAATCTCCTCGATGCAGCTGCTGTGTAGATCAAAATTAGTTCTCACAAAATAAGCAGCAGAGGAGGAAAACCTGTTGAAGTTTTAATTAATGCAGTATATAGACACAGCAACTTTAATGTGTGTATCTCTAGATATTGTGACCCACTTTAAGCTAATTGCTGCAACAAATAGCAGCAGTGTAAGAATCTTCTTAATAGTTGTTTTGTCCATTTATATAGAGAATATGTGGTATTTCCAAAATGTGTATTAAAGATGACCCCATTTAGCCACTATTATGTCCATATAAATCGCAGTTGTAAATACACTTAGTTACCAAAAATAGTCCAGTGTGTGCATATTAGGTGCACATAAAGTATCTGACACGTATATATTTTAGTATGTCAGGAAATAAATTAGTTTTATGCAAATGACTATAGCAAATGATGCTTGAAAAGTGTGTGTGAGTAAGCAACCACTGATTGTTAATGAGGAAACACTCCATGTTTAGTCATCTCTCTTCACATATTGTAGCATTCTACCACAAACAAATGTAAACCTGGAATTATCTAGCTTTACGCGGAGAATATCTTATTCTATTTTCAAGCATTCGCATTATGCAAACAGTTGAGCTTATGCTATATAGCCAAACTATGAATTACCTGAAATTTGAATACTATGCAAGTTAGTCATTCTTCTTGTTCAATTTGCAGAGTATCATATGTGACCGTCTATAGGAAAACCAGGCACAACGCGGCACCTTCGAATTTTTTTTTTTTGCACTTACGGAGTTGTCGGCGTCCAGATATTGAGCTCTCCAAGTTTTATCGTCGCAGCTTTAGTCGTTCCTGCTATAATAGACCTAACCGTTCCCTTCCGTAGGCTTGAAACAATACATTTTTAAGAAATCGATCGATCTTTTCTCGATATTACGCACGCCGCGTTGTGCCCGGTTTTCCCGTAGACGGTCACATATGTATTGCTATTTCTGTCAAATATACACAAAATAATTTTCTCTTCAAGAGTTGACTGAATTGATGTTGCATTAACAACCATAACAAAATCTACTGTAGAGTTACAAGCTAGTTTTTGACACATTTACACACTAATTTATGTTTTTGTAATGTTTGTCAATGGACAGTTTTCAGACAGTGTAAGATGTCCAAAGAGTAGTTATATATGTTTAAGTATATTTATTTCTAAAACAGGTTCACCATTGTTCGAAGCCAACCTATGTATTTTGGACCATTAAGTGCTGCTGTAAGTATTTTATTAAGGCTCGTACAATTTTTATGCTTCTATTTTTTTGGTGTTCATATTTTGTTTTTACCTACGTTCAAATTATTTTGTTTGTGTTGTGTCTATGTTTTAGTCTCCTGATGGTTCTATTCAACCTAATGGAGCAGTAACTGTCTCAGTATCTCTAGTTAGTATATTGATTGCAGTTATTGCAGTGTTTATCAAAGCCTAGTGTGAACAGATTACTCAATGAAGTTTTAATAAAGTACTGTTATCAGTTTAGTTAGTATAAACACAAAAGAATGTGTGTGACATTTTTATTGATTATTTTTATAGATATGTAGCTAGCTAAACATTATTGTGTTACCTTGTAGAATGTTCCAATGCAGTACAATGCATTTTTGAGTATAGCATTACAACTGTCTACATATGAAATGAAATCTCTTTCAATTATTGCTTGACATCCTATTGTCACTGGGAATTATCTTGGGAATGACATCTGATCACAGCTCTGTTAACAGTGTTTCCATGGCTATGTTAATGGCATGTTAATTATCTACTGATCTACACATAGTGGTGTGTCTGCAAGTACTCATGCATGTGACAATTTTACCTGGCAAGTTGCTATACATACTATTGTTTTTACTTTTGAGGTCATACTGAAAAAATAAAAAGTAAAGATGAATAGTCAATAGATGAAAATACACAAATGGCAATATATTATGTAGCTTACCAATGATGACACTTCAGAGGCTCATAGTTCGGAAATTGATATACACCTTGAGACCATGTTGAGCAATTGAGATGTTAATATAGTTGTTGACAAAAGCAAGGTAGAAAAGAACAATTCAAAACATTCTGGAAGGGAGTAAATTCTCTGTTAGAAGAGTATGGGAAGGCTTTTGATGATAGGCGACATGATCCTGACATAACACACATGCCTATTGCCATCTCAATACCTGACCTGATAAACCAAGTTGCTTCAAAACTAACTGCGGACTCCCCATACCCTCTGAAAAATGGCTTTTTTTTCAAATTCAGGGGAACTTTATTGTCCTACTAGTGCTGTACCCATGCAGTAAAACTCACACTCTTATAACTAGCAATACAATTTTAGGCACATCTCATCATGACTTCACAAAGTCATGATCAGTCTGTTTATCTGGCTTGTGACATCCCGGATGATGCGAATTCTACTTTTTATCGTGGTCAACCAGTTGTAATACTGAAGGATTCAGTATTTTCCCCTTCAAGTCCTTATCATCATATGACAGAGTTTGTGGAACTGGCAAAATAATCCTTTAGTGAAAGTGTTGGCCACTAATACTTTTTTTAATATGATGGTGGACTTGACCATTGATAAAGCTGTTTTTCGGTTATGATTTCATAAATTTTGTGCTTTCCGATGTTTGAACTTTGTACCTTCTGATAGCAGCTCAGACAGCTCCCAACAATAGTTGGATAAAGCCTTGCAAACGGTTAATGTCTACACTCAACTTAGCACTACAGTATCCACTCCATTTGCAAAAGTATCTCCTGAGGCTGAAATTATTTTAAAGTCATGCAACTCTATGGCTGACATTCTAAAGAAAGAAGATTCCAATCCTATGCATAAGAAAGCTGCAGCAGAGTCACTAGCACTGGTAATCTCACTAATTCAGAAAATATTTCAGAGGTTATCACTGAAGGAGAAGTCATTGATAGGAACTCCAGCTCCCAGTGACAGCATTGAATGTCTATGGAGTTTTGCAGAGATCATCAATACAGGGGCGTAGGAACCGGTCAGGCCAGTCGGGCCGTGGCCTGACCAATTTTACTAAATCTCAAAGTTGGAAAGTATCGTCAGTGAGGAATCTTATCAGCCAAATATTACCTTTTTAAGTGGGAGTCGAATAGAAATCTGAGGCAGGAACTCATTCTAGCGAACAGAAGTAGTTGATTTTTATTAAGTCAGGTATAAGTGCCATAGAACTGATCAAGATACAACACATTATTTTTAAAAAAATGCAGATTTCATACGCATGAGTAAAGTACATATGCCTTATTACTTTTCCAGAATGCTAGCATGCTCTCAGGAAAGTAGAGATATCCATTTATAAGACCAGTGGGAGACTCCTGTGTTCACACGCATGAGTAAAGTACGCAATGCCTTATTAATTATCCAGAATGCTAGCATGCTCAGGAAAGTAGAGATTATATCCATTTATAAGACCAGTGGGAGTCTCCCGTGGTGTGGGGGTTATAGAACTAGCCTACACATTGAAAAGCCAAGTAGTAAAGCTGTAAAACCGAGATTAGCTAGGACGACTTATTAGACAGTTCGTCCAATTCATTTCAAATCATCTCTCCAACACTTCACCCACGTTATCCCTCACGGAGCAAGGTCTCCAGCAGGTAACTATGCGTGGGTGATATAAAAATCAAATAAATGGATGGGGCTGAGTGTATGCATGACACATTGAGAGTCTCTTTATAGTCAAGAAGGGACTAGGTCTGAAGAAGGTGTAATTGACATTAAACCAGCAGTAGCCAGCTGATGCACTGAAGCAATAAACTTTCGCTTGTTTTTTTTTTTTTTCTGAATAGCTAGTTATTCAATTTTTTTGTTGTAATTACTGATTTAGCTAAATGGTGTTGAAACATAATAGTAAAATATCAAGACCATAAATAAAGCTGAAACTTGAACAAACGCATTGTATGGCCTGACCAATCAAAAATAGCTTCCTACCCCCTGCAATAGCAATTTATTGATGTCCAACACTGCTAATATGGATGTTACTGCCAAAAAAAATTTTTATTTACACTATTGTACCAAGAGATATTCATTTCAGATTGAGAAATGTGGTGACCCTACATGTTGTCCACCTTCATGGCTACCTGGTGAAATGTTTTCAAAGATCAAAGGGCTGCCAGACCCTACCTTTACTACAGAATTGTATGGAACAGACACTGATGACACAGATTGTTCATCCACAGCTCTTCGCCAAGAGCGTGAAAGAGAGCTGTCATCTTTATTCATAGCAGTAAAGGTGCGGGGAGTAGCTCTATGCTTAGCTTTGTGACAAACCAAGATGTCTGTATAGTGAAAAGCAGACCAACTACAAGGAGAATAAAGCTAATGTCACCTTGGCTAGTGAAGTAATTCTACATTATGTGGTTCTCCCATTTTCCCAGAAAGCAGATTTGGGTCCGTACTAGTGTGACATGCAATTCACCTAATGAAAGGGCGTATCATTCCAACAAATCCCAGAGTGTTTATTGTGGTGAATGTTCAGTCCCAGTGGCGTATCAACAATGTTTCAAGCAAGTTTTTCCTTATGTAGCAGCTGCCATGGGAAAAAATTGGAGCCTCTGAAGTTTATGTCAATCAATGGAACAAAAAGAAAGCACTCAGAATGGTAGCCATGCTTGAAGAACTGCAGCAATCATGTTTTTGATTAGCTTGTGTTTTTTTACAATTCATATTCCACTGACTTAGGAACAGGTGGGGTTACAGGGGCCAGGGCCCCTTGTCTCAAGACAGGGGACAGGGCTTCTACTTTTGTTTACAGATTTAATATGTATATGAGTGACATTTTATTGAAGCTAGCGAGAAATTTCAATATTATGTTTGGTATGTGGGCAACCTCTTCTTCCCCACAAGTGCCAAATTACATACGTGTACGACCTGAGAAACCAGAGTTGAACTGAGCAAGGAAGTTGTCAACCATTTGGTAATAATTTCTTGTGCATTGAAATGAAAAGAAGTATGATATTCTTGTGGCAAACCTAAGCACATAAATTGTTTACTTTCAACTAACAGTGCATAGCGAAATATTAGAGGCACTGTAAAATTGCAATTTTTTTTCTAGCACAGTTATGACGAGTGTCAACCACACCAATTTCTTCTGTTTAGAGGATTATAGGAGTCTTTTGAAAGATTACTTTAGTTACTGTTAAATAAATTTGGAGTTTACAGAGGGGTAGGTGAAGGGAGGCAGGAGGAACACATGTCTCCCACACCGCACACTCCCTCCCACATTTAATAGTGGGGGGTGGGGTGGGGGGGGGAGTGGCTAACCTATACTTATTTTTAATTGTGGTAGCCTCCACTTCACTTTTCACTTCTTTATAATAGTTACATAGCTACATGGAAATTAGAAATAGCTTTTCTCCAAAAGAGAAAAAATTCTTAACACGTTTTCTGGAATACACTAGCATGCATTATACTGTGGATGTCAATAATATTATTATATTTAGCCCCTTCCCCCACCCCACCCCACTTTTCAATTTGCTCCTACCCATCTGAAATTTCAACTTCAGTGTACTCCTTAAAAAAAATTTCCAACCTACCTAGCTACCCATATTTTTACAACCCCTGCAACCTGGAATATAGCTACATTTAATATTGATGACCAAATGTAACACAAATTAGCTATCAATGGAAGTGGGATGTGAGCTTCTTTGTCAGATAAGAAGACTACTCATGGACGATTACTATCAAGCGAGTATTTTTGTTCATAGAGAAAGCTGTCTAGCAGCCTCGATGCGAGATAGATCAGAGATGGCGTTCTACCACCTACTGTACTAATTATTGGGTGCGGTTTGAAATGTACGACCCTTTACCCAATTTCCTGCTTGGGTAAAGGGTGTGGCACCCAATGCATGCATGCAGCCACGGAACGAGGTTACGTAATATGACGTTTAGCCTCGCCTTGCATTACAGAAGTTGGGTGGGGCTCACTTAGCAAAAAACCGCACAGTAAGCCCGTCTCCGCCCCTTAGTTATACAGCGTAGGTAACCTTTTTCTTGTCGCCACATCACTGCTCCAAGAAAATGAAAGTCTTCGTTTTTATTGTTGCTGCTCTGAAGTTCGGACTAGTGCTGTGTTACAGTTTCGGTCCACCAGCACAACAGAGCACTTGCGAAAATTTGATGCCCGCCTCTCCTGCCCCTCACGTCCGGCAGACCGGTAGTGGCACGTACGTCATAACAGCCAATATTCCAGCCAGCAGTAGTGCAGATTTTTTGGCATACACTGGGGGAACTCAATACACGGGTAAGTAACTTTCAACTGTTAGTTAAAATAGAAACCAAATTATTGCCCCATTCTAGATAGGAATAAGTAAGCTGTATAATAAGTTACCACAAACTTTTGTAGAATTTACATTTCTTCAGAATTATACAGACTAGAAATACTAAAAAATGTTTAAAGAATTTGACATTTATATTTGAATGTATAATATGATATAATTTTAACTCTTACGCTTGAATTACATGATATAAATTAATGATGGCTATGGTATGGCAGTCTATAAATAGCTTGCAAATTCTTGTGCAGATTCACATGGTACCAATCATCTGTTGTTTGTCAATGAATGTGTATATATTACAAGCAAAGTATTTGCAGGGTTGTGAGATTTCTTACTTATTTTTTGATATAGCGAGCTCAAGCTGAGCAAAAAACTAATTTCTGCTGTAGCTGTTGTTACAAGACATAAATGTGTGCACCAACCTGATGGCAAATATATAGCAAACACACTTTCAAGAACACAAAATCTACATTCTGCTGTAGCTCTTGTCACCTGTACATCACCAAGTTTCCCAGTGAGTAGCTCATTTTTAGGCACTATGTGTAATGAAATATAGCAAATAATATAACCATAACTTGCGGCTTAGTGTCAATAACATGGCAAAAGGCATACTGGTACTAGGAAACCCTAAATTGACTACTGGACTAAAAAACACCAGAATGGAATTACCAGGGATGCTCATAATTTGTACGCACAAAAGATAGGAGAAGAATGATTGTTTTTGCTCTGAATCGAAGCAAAACAAATTTTCTAGTAAAATTCCATAGTTTCTGTGATTTTACCTTTCAGTCAGATTCTTGAGCAAGCTGTAGAATCTACTGTGACTGATGTTACCTCCCTCCACTCTTAAAAGTGTCATTGTATAGGAAATGCACAGTCATAGGTAATAAGTGAAAAATGACAAACTATAAGACTTAATAATTCAATATTTATGAGCTATTAAACGAGGGTATTCTGGCCTAGAAGAGGTGGATTTCAGAGTGGCCATAATAGCTCTCTGATGTTTGCTGTGAGTTTATCATGTTTGGACTTAATTTGGTATTTCTTATGTTTTCAGGAACAATTTCTGCTGATGTTGGAAATAATATTCGTGGATTCCTTATTCAAGCTGTAGATCCTTCTGGTGACAGAATAGGGTCTTTTACTACTGGTTCAGGACAGAGGTTTCTTGATTGTTCTTCAATTAACTCCGTTCCTGCTTCAGTAAGTGAATTTATAAATTAATTTCCATACTGAAAATAAAATAATATGAATTACTGCATCCACTGCTGTTTCATGCATGTGTCAGCAATGTAGAGTCTCTTGTGTAATTGTGTTTATCGTATATGTAATATAATATATTATTATAGTCTGTCCAAGTTGAGTTGGCCAGAAAAAAAACTTGAATAACTTTTGAACGGAAGCAGCTACGCATCCAGGGTTTGCACCATTAGAAAGCTCATGCCGAAGGTTAAAAACATTTCCTCAGTATACTCCAAAACTGAAGAGAAATTGCTATTCCAAAACTCAATACAAAAGTCTATGGGAATAGAATAAAACCACAGTTTTCCCGCTCAAAATACACCCGGTTTTAGTCACGCAGTATGGCTCTATTGATCACACTGACTGTCTTCATTAAGAAGTTTGTAAACATTGAGTAACTTCTTAGATTGCTGCATTTCTAGCTTTGTATCACGATTAGTTTAGGTTACGAGAGTGGAAACGGGATAGAGTGTCCTGTTGTTGCAGAGGGTACAGGACTACCTGATAGGATGTAGGTAAGATTATTTGTCTGCCTGTTCAATGACAAATGCCGTATAGCCAATATATTTCAGAGTGATATAGCTATCATTTAGCTAGCAACTTTAATACAGCCACACTTAAGCTTTTTGCCGTTAAATTTAATTTGTGTGCTTGTCAAAGCTGTGTTTATGCTAATTCCTTTTTCTTCACTACTAGATGCCATTTATTGTAAGGATTAGGACCAACTCAGGCTGCACTCCACCTTCAACTTGGAACTATGTTTTATTATGTGTACTACTTAAATTCTAGCATCTCATCAATTTTCATATATATTATAAAGAAATGAAATAATTGATAATTTTTTAACAAGAAAGTCTAATAATTGTAGCTACAGAGTTAACAGTGCTGTACTGCTGGATCCTGTGAATATCAAAATATTTCTTGGGACATAGTAGGTAGAATCGACTGCTTTTAATCTTGTCTCTTTAGAAGAATGACTCACCAGTTTTCGTTTTCCATCTGCTGTACATTGTCTGCGAGTAAAGAAACATAAATATATAGTTGTAAACAGACTAGATGAGCTGTACTGCGCCCGAAAAACTCCATAAACTTCACTAATTTTTTTCTTGTAATAATTACAGAATTAATGTGCACCTGTGTAAACGCCCCTTGTTCACGTGCACCGTTGACGTTTACGCACTTAATTGACTTGGATTCACATGACTATATTGCTTTTGGTTAAGTCCTGTCGAACCCCCCTTTAGAGTGACTGGAAGTAAATATTTTAGCCATACCCCACATATAACTTCTGGAATATCATCGATCGTGCTGAACCTGCGATGGAATTCTCTGCTGTTTCCCTAGATGTACTTCATACTCTGTATAATATGGATGGCCTAGCTAGTCTGAGTCCAAGTGACCTAATAAACATTCAGCTCCTTGGCTGCAAAATTTCGCTCCCATATTGGCATGAATAAAACTTGCTACGTTACATCTATTCTTTATAAAGTGTAACTTAATGCACTTATTAATTAGTAAGTAATAGCATGGGTAACGCGCTATTCGGTATTAATAGCACAGGCAACGGAATTTTTTCAACAGATTAGGAGGTGAGCCATTGGGAAGTATCTGAGAAAGTTAAACCTGAAATACGCAGATAGTGAGTGAAGTGTAGCTACACTGCAAATGATTAAAAAAAAGCTGGTCTACAATTAGCGAGTGATAGCACGGGTAACTTGTGCTATTAGGGATCAATAGCGCTCGTAAGGCTATTGAAAAGCACTCCGATTATTTTAATAGAGTTGTTCATGCTATTAATCCCGTCAGGATAAGCTTTCTCAGGAACTTTGCTTTTAACCGATGGCTCCTCCTAAGCTGTTGAAAAAATTCCGTCTAGTATGGGTAGAGCTTCTGCACTAAAGAATGACGTTGTCTCCAACTACAACTGTACATTTCCAAGGCTAGAACTGAATGCTTGCACACTTACCCTTACTGTTTCACTTAAGTTACCGTGGCATTTAATTTGTTCCCGTGTTATTTCACTTAGTTGTATAGCGATACTTCCAATACATTTTTGAACGGGCAGTAGTTTACACGCCGTACTGTTAAATAGCTTGTAGTTTAAAATGAGCGTATTAATGTTGCACTGTTTATATACCGCTCACCGCAGTGGTTAGAACTGGTTACTCGAGAATAATACCTTGTTTAATAACTTTGATGTAGAATACATAGAACAAATTATAAGCTTTAGTGCAGTTAACTTTTGTCTTTTAATATAATAGAAGAATTAACGTGGAAACAAAAGTAGGTGTGGCTTTTTGCGTCTTCAAAATCCGAACACCCCCAATGCGAACTTCTGGCTACGGGCCTGTTATATAACTAATTGGTTTCAAAGTTATACAAAGATATGCAATTACGTCTCACAATAAATAAACACTTTTAGCTTTTTCTATACTTGGTCCCTTCTTGCCACTACTGTGTGTGTGTGTGTGTGTTTGTGTGTGCATGCGTGTGTGCATGCGTGTGTGCATGTGTGTGTGTGTGCTTTCATACCCATAACTAGAGGTGAATTTAGCCAACATAATGGGCTCAAATATTTATATAAATATATATAGATTTATTTACTAAATTATCCATATAGTAGCATGGGTGGTGTCAATGGTCAGGCCACTTGGGCCTGGGCCCAACCACTTTTTGAGGCCTCAAATTAGGCGTGACAATATCAATTGTTAAATTTGATTTTTGGTGGGCATGGCATATTGACAAATTGGTATGACCGCATGGTTTCTGTTGCTCCGTGGATTCTGTATCTGTTGAAAATTCTTTGCCTGATACTGTACACCATGCCAATTTTCTTCGGCAGTAGACAGTGGCCAGTAAATGGCAGGGATCTAGAATATTAGATTTATTAACTTTTTATTTATTATTTTACTATTGATTATAATCTCTGATTTAAATTACCTGCTATAATACACATTTCCATTTACTATATCATTTATACATTAAATTTATAATTATGAACATAAATTTTACAAACATAGCTAGCTGGCTAATACAAAATACAATTACATTTTGTAGCCAACACATACACTGTATATGCGTCCACTGACTGTGTAATTACTTCCACTACTTGTCCATATTGGGCACACCCACTTCCTTCCTGGCCTGACCACTTAAAATTTAGCTGATCCACCACTAAGTAGCTGTGTCAAACTGAAGATTTTAAAAAAATGTAAATTTTCTTATTTGGACATTAGTTACTTTACATCAGCCAGCATAATTAACTGTTGGACATTACTTAATGAATATTAAGCATGATTTAGCATGTGGTTTTCTCAAGGGATACATTGTGAATATCATTTAAAATCTATCCCTACTAACAACAATTGTTAATACTAGTATACACTTCAAGGAAGACTGTCATTTGTGGACAATGATTTTGCTAGTTTCTCCTGAAACAGTGAAATATCCAGACTGGTGTATTTCTTTAAATAGTTGTGAGATTCATGCCACAACAGTACATTTTGCTAAAAATATTATAGAGTACGGCATTCTAGTTCAATTAGCCCTTTCAAATGATGCCCATTTGTGTAACATAAAAAGTATGAATTAAAAAAAAAATTTCAATGAAGGCATTTCGCAAGAGATGAATTTAAGAGCAAGTGAACGCAAAACTATTCACTATTAAAAACATTATATTATAATAGTATGCAGAGAAAAAAAAACTAAATTATTGGACTTCTCACTCATTACTAACAATTTATTCTAACTAAAGCTCAATTTTTGATGATATCAGAGCTCCTACAGAGTTTAGAGTACATGGCTTCACTTTCTATTTGATGGATTCTGTAATTCTGAACATGGTGCTATAAAAATTGAGTGATGGACACTTGACAGCTGAGCACAGTAACCTTATTTTTTAAAATCTGTTACCTAACAATATTCTAAATACAGATAGTTTTATATCAGAGCAACGTATAAGTAAAATATATGACAGTCATGTGGGATTAAATATTAATTTAACATAATTGCTGACTGAACACAGAGCATTATGTGGTGCTATTGTCGGTTAAAGAGAAGCACTTAAATGTTAACATAATTCCTTACTATAGCACACAATATATCTCTTGATTCCTACACACTAAACACACGCACACTACTCGTTATATTACCAACTATTTTCTTTTACCTGAGGAATGTAGGTATTCCTAGCTATTATACATATAATATGCATATTAAATTATAGCATTCACAATCAAATTCTTTAATTGAATCACTGTAATACAGAAAAACATCAGTATAAGGATACTGCAAATGATAAAGTAGCAATAATACAATTGAAATCAATTTGATTGAGTTTATATTTAGTGTTTATTTGTTATAATTAATAGGCCACTCTAGTTCATAACACTCCTAATACTGCTTCTACTGTGTCGTTCACATGGACTGCACCCACTGGCAGCAATGGAATGGTGAGATTCAGGTAATGTCTAAATAACCTTTTATCGGTGTATAAATTATATAAAATACAGGTGAACTCTTAGCTATTGCAAACACAGTACTCTTTCTTTGACAAAGTGTATTGTTTTCCATTGATTTATACCATAAGTATGCAATCAGTAGAGCCACACTAGCTAGCTAGCTGTATATGATAAAGTTTGAATATATAGTAAAAAACGAAGTAAATAACACAACAAGATTATTTGAATCTGAATCTGACAGGAAACCATAACTGACATAATACACAACACTTATAAATAAGAAGCTTCACAAGCAAAGGAACAAAGGAAGGCGACCTCCACAGAAATTACAAAAGAATAGCTACAGAAACAAAACAGGAAATGACTCAGTAATCATGTGAATAGTTTAATGACCTATAATAAGCATGCTTAACCCTTTCGTTCCGGATCCCGCTTTAAAGCGGGTTAAGACCGATTGACTTCTCCGAATTTTTAAAAATAGTTACTTTATAGCTAGAACCTTCAGATTGCATACACAGGTGCCCAATGCATTGGAGAAGCATCTAAAATAGCTTTCAGCCAGGACTGCTTCGACAGTACCTCACAGCAGTTGCGTTTATTTCTTCCTCGGCAAAAAAAAAAAACATCGGTTCTCCGTCGAATTTTAAAAAAAGTTACCTTCTTCACAGCAGCTTCATTTATGGATCCAGTCATCTCCAGAGCTTTGTAGAAGCAGCAAAAAATTGCTTGAGCTCAGTAGCCTTCCATAACACATTGAAACAACCGCTTCTTTGCCGACCAAGACTTTGCGGTTTGACTTACTGTCTTCTCCATTTTTTATAAAATCGCCAGTTCAACTGGGGACCTCCCTATTACGTACAGTCTTAGGTAATGCTTATTACATCATAGGAAAAAAGTGAGCGTGTCGTGTGACCTCGGTAACTATGCAAAAAAATTTTTTTTTCAAAGTCATTTTTTGGAAGATGGCGTCTAGAAGTTACAATGCGGTGCAAGTTTTAGACTTGCTTGATGTTGACTCTAGCGACTCGGGATCAAGCGGAGAGAAGGGAGACGACATCTAGGGCTATAGGAGGCCCTGTATCAGGGTTGGTGGACCAGACCCCGTCAACTCTGATACTGAAAATGGGAGTCAAGAAGATGATCGAGGTAAGCTTGTCTTTCTCTTGTCTTTCTCTTGAAAAATAGCAAGCTTCTGTTGTGGAAAGGACTTATTTATAGCTATATTGAGATAGAGTAAGCTGTTTAGCTATAATATTATATATATTTCATTGAGTTTTGAGATTTGAAAGTGGCTTGTGGTTTTTTGAACAAATTCAAATTTTCAAAAAAATTAAAAAAGTTTTTACCACATATACTACTAGGACCAGATGTGAATGCAGTCACCGACCCAGATTACGCAGATGAGGGGACAGGAGCAGAGTCTTCCAGTGATGAAGGAGAGGATACCGGACCTGAGTCTTCCAATGATGAAACACGAATAGGCAGCAGGTTCCAGTTATGAAGAAGAGGAAGTGGCTCCTCCTGCTCCGAGTTCTGGACGTCCTCGCGGTCGGAGAAGGCGGGAATTGAAGAACAAGAGTCGGGTGGATGAGGTAGGGAGAGAGTAGAAGAAAGATGACAACACACCCATTGATATTCCATAATCTTTTGTGTAAAGGACCACAGACTTTGATATTTGTGGCTGCTCCCCCCCCTCCCCCTCCTCCTCCCTGAACATCCCAAAAGTTGTAATATGTATTGTTATTGTCGTTGTCGTTGTCTGTGTTTTTGTGGTGTTGTAGTGGAGCTTCACACTCGATGTATATGTGTGTGCGTGGAATTGAAATGTTATTCTGGCGCTTCCAGATCTAACCGGGGAGGGAACGAACTCGGGGGGGGGGGGGGGGGGTCTTTTCCAATCGGGGCTACTATGCCCATGTAAGTTGAATTTCATGTATGTGTGTGTGTGTACACCAGTCAATTTATATTATACATTTATTTTTATGATCTGTATTCACCTGTATCTTTTTTTTTCTAGTGTGTGTGTATGTGTGTGTGTGAATTTGAGAGGGAGCATCCGTGGACAAACAGTATGTGGCGCTTCCGTATACAACCTGGGAGAGAACTCTGGATCTTTTTGGATCGTGACTACTATGCCCATGTAAGTTGAATTTCATGTGTGTGTGTGTGTGGTGTGTACACCAGTCAATTTATGTATAATAAAATATACATTTATTTTTATGATCTGTATTCACCTGTAGCTTCTTTTTTCTTGTGTGTGTGTGTGTGTATGTGTGTGCGTGCATTTGTGGAAAGAGAGAGAGAGCAACCATGAACAAACAGTATGTGGCGTTTCCGGATCCAACCTGAGAGAGAACGAACTCGGTGGTCTTTTTCGGTCTGTGACATCATCCATGCCGGGTAAGTTGAATTTCATTTTTTCAACTTACTGATATTTGGGTGTCCAGCTAGGGCTGGGGAGGGGGGGGGTTATGGTACAAGAATGTCAGTGAAAAGTAATGACGGGGGAGGGGGGGGTTATGGTACAAGAATGTCAGTGAAAAGTAATGACGGGGGAGGGGGGGCTCAATTCAGCGAGGCCAGCTGTTATGTTACAAATGTCATTGTTGTCTTGTGTTTTTTTTGTATTGTATGGAGGTTTCGGATCCTGTGGGAGGGATCGTTCAGTCTGTGACACCATCCATGCCGGGTAAGTTGAATTCCACGTGTGTGCTTGTACTGCTTTTCATTTTCAAAGTACACTTTCTCAATACATGTTTCTCTCATGTACAGTGTAGAGTATACATACCAGGGTTCATACAGTGGGAGGCATGGCTGGGTTCCCCCCTAGAATTTTGGGAGTTGAATAGAAATGAACATTTAGGAAGCATTTATTTTTAGTCTGATATTGTATCCCATTATGTTCCTATCATAACTGAGCCATTTAGTGCATAGGACCGAACACTGATCATCAGTGTGAAGTATAGACTCGTATGCAAAGATGTGCATCAAAGTAGTGTAGGTTCCAAAAAATGGGTGTGGCGAAGTACACTCGGAGCCCCACCCCAAACAAAAATCCTGTATGAAACCGCATACAATACATCATAAAGTTGCAATTATATAGGATCATGAATAATTTGTTGTTTGTATTACAAATATCTTTGTTGTTTGTGTTTTGTGTATATGAAATTGTTTTGTAGTGGAGCTCGACGTCCGATGGCATACGTTCCTTGTGGACACTCATAGATGTCTCCTACATGATCACAATCAGCACCACACACAACAAACAACATATTTTATTGTTGAACTAATATAATATTGGTATATAATGCATCAAACAATATTATTTCTATTTTATTTTATTTTTTTATTGATGGGAAAAGTGGATTTTTGGGGGGGAAAAAAAATTTTTTTTTGAAGTATTAGTAGATGGCTTAAATATTATTCAATTTTCTCAATCAAAAAATGAGGGGAATCCCAAACTCTTGGTCTATTTAGTGATATATGGTTGCTATGGGGTTTTCCCAGCCAGCATCGAGTTAAAAAAATAAAACGGCAATGCTCTATTCCGCGGTAGAAAATTAGATTTTTCCGTGCGCGTCAAAACAATTCAGGAACGAGAGGGTTAAATTACACATCCAACCAAAAAAACAACAATAAGAAATGTCTTTTGTTTATTGTTTACAAGAAATGTGTCATCTGACTCTGATTAGTTCAACACAAATTTTTGAAACAAGATAATCATATTTTTATTGGCACTGAGTATCAACATAGAAAATTATGAATGGAATTATTGATATCTATTATTGTACAGATTCACTATTGTCCGCAACAGGTTTGAATATTTTGGACCTCTCTCTTCAGCTGTAAGTTATTTACAAACTAAACATTTTCTCATTCATTATTCTCAGGTTTTAGTTGAGATTGTGAGTACATAATTATAGATTACACCACGACGTAGACGTCGGTATATGGGATTACACTACTGAGGGCCCATACTAACTCAACGCAGAGGGGCGCAACCGACTTGTAGAATGGCTCTAGGCTATAGGAAACATAATTTTGATTGGACAGTTTACTTATTCACCTCTAGGAGGTGGGTATGTAATATATTCACCACGAATTGAGCAATCTGATTGGGCAGTTTGAACGTACCTTGGTACAAGTACAATATAAATCTGCATAATGTACCTGGGTAGGGCTAAGAAATCGTTGATAGAAAATTGTTGAAGGAAAATATACACCAGCTGTGTGGAAACATTTTATATGTAAAACATCTCGACCAAAACCTATAAATTCATTATAGAATTTGTTTTCATATAAGCACTATGTTCATGTAAATAATTATCCATGAATAATTGGCACAAAGTCAAAACATTGATTAAAAAAAAAATACAGTTCTTAAATAATTAATATCTGTTCTAGCTTGTAGTTTTAAGAATGAAACCATTTTTTGAAATAGTCAATACATTCCAATAACTTAACAATAATATATATTCATTGTTTAGTCTTCCTCTCTTCCTCCTGTCACTACTATGTCATCCACTACGAATGTCATGACCTCTGATGCAAGTTCTATGTCCGCCACGACAGACTCCATGTCATCTACAATGCCTTCTACAACAAGCTCTAGGATGACTACAATGCCTTCTACGACAAGCTCTAGGATGACTACAATGCCTTCTACGACACGCTCGATGATGACTACAGCCAATTCAGCTAATCCTGAAACTAGTAGCACTAGCAACGAAGACACTAGCAGTGAAGCCAACACTGCAGATACAAGTAGATCAGATATGACAACTGCGGATGCCTCAACCATCACCACATCTTTAGTGCTTGTGACCATAGTTGCTGTATTTTCTAGTTTGTTTTTATAGTAACATTCCTGCCTTTTGAACTTTTAGTTACGGAATTAAATTGCCAATGTGATTGTACCTAGCTACATGTTTAAAGTAGTTTTGTGTAAGGCATTGAGCAACACAGCATTATAACATTATATAATATTAGAGCATGTAGAAATTTAAATGGGTGGCTCCTAGCAACAAATATATAGATTTATGGATTAAAATGAACACATAATGGACAATTATATAGCTGGAATGGGTATACAATGCAATGAGTTGAATTCTTGCAATTTTTTATTTCCACTATATTATGAGAAGTATGGTGACTACAAATCAAAATAGCATTTTAAATATTCATTTTTAACACTCAGCGTGAAACGATGTGAGATAGAGAAATTTGCAAAGTAAATCCCTTTAATGTGCTAGAATTTCACACACATTCATGCATGTGATGGTGGGCGTGTATTGTACATGTACATGTCCACTAGCAGTATTACTGCCCACATTAATTAAATAACCCGTCATTGTATAACCAACCAAACTTTCCACTTCTTAAACCGGACGGTGCGCTCAACATGTTTCGACTTAGTTTTAAAGAAAAAGCTAGTCGATTTTAGCCGTTCGTACGATCATTGTGCTTTCACGTGAGCTGAAAATTGCAGCTAGAGAGCAGCCTGCGGGTTTGTGCTGCTGTTGCAACCGCGGAGCTGATCTGTTTTAACCTAGAGGCGTTCCCTTCGCTCCGTTGTTTGCTTCTTTCTTTGTATCGTCGTATAGTAGCAACTGTCTGTGTGTAAATACTAAAGGTTTGAAATGATTTTTAACAGACGTTCGCTTCTACTGCTTCTGCAACGGAGAGGGTTTTAACTGATTGAGGTTATCTGGTGGACATACGCTGAGGGTTCGCACCTCCTGCTGCTTCATTTTATTATGAGTAGTTCCATAGGTGCCAACTTTTCTAGAAATGCAACGGGGACCCAGGAATTTTGACCACACCCCCAGGAATTTTGACCACACCCCAGGAATTTTGACCACACCCCAGGAATTTTGACTATACATAATCATTCAATGTTACACAAGTTCAGATGGTAAAAAAGTGTTACACAAGTTCAGATGGGCCAGCCTCTGTTTCTGGCCGTTTCACCATCAAAGATGTAGCTTTCTTGCACTTAGTCAGAACATCGTCACTGAAGTTGGATTCATAGCAGCTGAAATCACTACAATTAAACTTCATCGTCATTAATGCAATCAAGGTGTCCTGATTCAAGCTTGGCCTCTGATCTGTATGGATTTTTCTAAGCATAGAAAACCCTCTCTCTGAATCAGCATTTGAAACCGGGATGGACAAGAGTCCTGCCATCAGCTTACTCAGCAAGGGAAACCGTTCTTCTCCATCAAAGGTGGTAAGTTTACTGACCTCCCACCAGAACTTCCCTGACCGTGGTCTCCATGTACCGTCAGCTGATTTGTACTTGGCTATCTCAGGATGATCACTTGAAGACAAAGACAAGTCCATGAACTCCTCACGCAATTTGTCAAGAGACCTGGAATCAGATAAGCCCATCTGTGGAAAACGCTTGGCAAGACTGACTATGGTGGATGCACTATAAGAATTGGTAAATGCTACTTCTGGATTAATAATTCCCAAGTCCTTAAGCAAAGTGTCATGGAAAGGAAAATTTTTAAGCATTTTTTTAATTGTGGCCACATACCAATTCCTAACTGCTGCATAAAAAGGCTTTACATCATGCTCTTCTTCTAACTCAGTTAGATGAACCCACGTAGCATTGCCAATGCCTAAGTTTTCATCAGCAAGCTGGCCTCTCTTTTCTAAATTAAGACTACCTAGTTTGTTTTCAGTTGCCTTAATAACATCAGGTTTTAGAAGATTAGAGGCATATAGGCGAACTAGCCTTCCCATTTCATTGTACAGTTGGCAAGTAGAATTCTCTTTGGACTTCTGGAATAATCTGTTGAACTTATCCATTGAAGGGAGAATGTGAGAGAGAAAGAGCAGAATAGGTTTAGTAAAGGGATTCTCTAGAACGCTGATGATGTTTTGTACCTTTTCTGTTTCAGATTCATCGCACGACAGGAAATATGACTTTAAGCCTTCAAATTGGGATATATACCGATCAACACAGCGCAGAAGGCTTAACCATCGAGTGGTACAATGTTTAAGAATAGCTGCTGGCTCAGTAGGAAAAAAAGAACACCAATTGTCTGCAAATTGTTCCTTCCTCTTGCTGCTGTGATAAAAAAAATAAAAGATATCCACAAAAAGCTGATCAATGTTGACAGGTAGAGTCTCCATGCCAGCCTTAATTGTGAGGTCAGCCAGATGACATATGCATCCGTCATATAACTGAGGACATTCATCTTTTATTCGCTTTTGAACCCCCGACCTAACGCCCTTCATGACGTTAGTTGTATCCGACATGAAAGAAATGCATTTTCCAAAATCTAAGCCCTTCTTGCTTAAAGAATCCTTAAGAGCTTCAAAAAGATTAGCAGCAGTACCAATGTTTACTATAGGCATATCTAAGAATCGTGTTCTAACATCACCTACAGTATAATCAAAAAGCTTTATAAGAATAATGCAAGATTTATTAACCTTGTCATTGGACTCATCCATTAAGACAGAAAATGATTCACATTTGTCTAAGCTCTCCATCATTTGCTCAGAATAGTGTGGTGCCAGTGCTCCCTTTATGATACAAGTAGTTTTGGTGCGACCACAAGCAAAAGATTTAGCGATTTCTGAGTCAGGAAACATCTTTGTGAATAATTTAGTGGCATGATCACTAGCATTAAAAGCCAGATTGTGCTCTACCACAAATGATGCCCACAGTGCCTCAGCATGAATAGTGCTATTGGAAATACCAGGCTTAATGAAAGACATAAGAGGCTTAGAAGAACACGCTTTCATCATGTCTTGGTGATGTTTATACTTTTCACATGAGAAGTGACATCAAATTTTCCTCCATGGCTTATTCCAAAATCCGTACAGCAAAGTGTACATCTAGCAAATGTGTTACCTATTATATATTGAAGGGGTTTAATGTTAATAGCTATGTGTAATTTTAAATTTGCCTACCTTTGGCACTCATTGCTATTCCTTTGAAATCTTGTATCCACTTATGATCAAAGTGACAGGTTCTTCTGGGCCTTTTTTTAGGAAGAGGGCACTCAGAGGAGTTTGATTCAGAGGTAGACATCATCACAGTTCCACTAGATTACAGCTGGACAGCTAGGACTACTCAGTACTGCTACTGGCTAATTCACATGCCATGCTGATGATGCAATGATATGGCAGCATCATCACCAGCATGACTGTGTTATTACTACATGTTGAGTCAGCTGAGGTTATGGGCAATACCATTAGCTCAGCTGAGTCAAAGTGAAATTTAAAAAAAAATTGTGCCCCCCAGAATTAATATTTCCACAACCTGTGAAAACGGGGACCAACAATAGAATTCTTCAAAGTTAACGGGGACCGGGGACAATGCTCCAAAAACGGGGACCGTCCCAGCAAAACGGGGACCGTTGGCACCTATGTAGTTCTGTGCTTTAGATATTGAATTGCTGTCATTATGCAGATCCACGCACAAGCCAGTCAGGCGTAGCCAGACCCTTTACCAAACCGTGGGTCTGGCTCCGCCACCCAAGCTAGATTGTGTTTAGTAGTGTGAGGTGGAAAGCTTAGATCCCTCAAGAAGCGGTACAACTGTGCCTTACTACCTTTAGTAACAAACATGCCCCTATTTATTTTGCTACATTGAATTCGCAATTGTGCAACTCCTAAGCGAGCAAGGTGTGCGCGCGCAGCTTTCTCCAGATCTGATATGGAGGTAAGTTGGGCGGTCAGTGCAATTGCGGTCTAAATATTATCTTCAAGGCAGCCACTTCTCTTTATCTTTTTCATGGACAACCTTCAATTATTCATTTATATTGTCCAAATTGTTGGACTAGTACTTAGCAATCCAAATGGTCCCCCAGTGGAGAAATCTACCTGCGTAAGCTTGATGCCCTCCTCTGCTTCCCCACACAAGCTTCAAACTGGTAATGGAACCTATGCTCTGACAGTGAATATTTCTACCAGCACTAGTCCTTCATATTTTACTTACAAAGGAGAAACACTGTATAGTGGTGAGTATATTTTGTATCTATAACTGTAAGTTGACATTAAATTTACTGACTTTTAATTGCTGTGTGCCAGCTGACTTCTACACTGTTAAAACGGGAGTGTTACAGTTACACTGTATTGAGCGTTCCCAGTGCCGGGAGAAATTAACGCTTCAGCCAGGTAACCATGACACTGGCAGAAGTGTAAATGATATCACTCTAATAAGTGTTTTGGTAACACTATCTGTAGCATAACAATTAACACCTTTAGGGTGCTTATCTAATGATATTATTAAGGCTTTTAAATTGACATCCCATGCAAAATTGTTCTTTTTTGTCAGTTTTGATGCATTTTGTCTTTATTTGCTGTTATCGTCTTTTTTTATTTTTTTTTATTTATTGCTGTTAGTTTTGTTGTTTTTCCTATCTTATTTACTATTAGTCTGTACTAACATAAACAATAGATAAAAGAAGTTAGAGTTATCAGTTTATTATGTTTTTGTGGGTTGGAGTTTATTTTGAGGACGCTGGCCAGATGTAGTGAGAAGAGTAAACTTTATAACTAATTCTTTAGAGAGTGGAACAGATAATGGCTAAACTGGCTGATGCATGGAACAAGTCATACCAAAACTGTACCTTCTCCTTGACAAAATAATAATTACAAGTTGTCAGTGGACACATTTTATTGCTATAATGTTGCTTCTCATGAACTAGCAGAGAGTTAAAATCTGGCAATGCTATAATGCAGAAGCTAAAGGTCTGACTGTGCACGAGTTATAGCAGGTATCCAGGTCTTACTCTGATTTTTCAACCACCCATCTTTTATATTTAAAAAAACAATCCTTATTACATGCTGTGGGGCTCGATATGCGCACAACACGAGTGGCCCGCAGTTCGGGTTAGCAGCGAATGATACGCTGCCACCTGAGTTCAATAAGAGCTTCAATAAATTGCTATCTCAAACTGGACTGAATTACAACACGTGGCGAGTGGCTTATGACTATAGATCCACTCGCCAACCAACCAATGAAAATGATACACAATACTACAAGTGCCCTGCGCACAACTACTCACACTTAATGTTCTACACGATACACACTCTAACAATAATGACATGATGCATAACTAGTCCTCTTTATCTTCTATCTTCACATTGCTCTTCTTCCCTCTTGTTCTCCTGTCTCTCTCTTGCTTTCTAAGTGGGCGTCTCTTGTATGCCCACATCTCCCCCCTCCTCTAATAGCTGGGTGACACGGTCACGGACATCCGTCTCCCCATGGCACCTGCTCAGATCATCAGCCACCACGTTTTCGTCCCCCGCTCGGTATACAACCACAAAATCATACATAGATAGCTTTAGACACCAGTTATAAATTCTCCTATTCTCTTGTTTCCCTTTAGTCATGTTCACTAGTCCCTTATGGTCAGTTACCACAGTGAACTTTCTGCCGTACAAAAAGTACGCAAAATGCCTGATGGCTTCGTATATACCCAGGCCTTCCAACTCTTGGGCACTGTATTTCATCTGAGCCCCTCTCAACTGTTTTGAGAAAAATGCAACGGGCAGCTGCTCGTTGTCCCGAACCACGGAAAGGACGGCTCCAACACCCGTTGAGCTCGCATCGCTCTCTACAACAAACACATCACTGGTACATGGAACACACAAACATATTGCTGCTGACAGCTGATTACATAAAGCATGAAACGCGTCCAACATTGGACTTGTCCAACTCACCACCCCAGACTTTGCCGTAGACGTGTGAGGCGTGAGGACAGAGGACCATTGATGAAGTCCAGGGATGAACCTCCTGTAGAACCCCACCAGGCCCAAGAAACCACGTAACTGCTTCCTCGTTCTAGGCAGAGGGTGATTACGAATCGCCTCAACCCTTGCCTCTGGCACACTAATCGTGCCGCCACCCAACTGGTGACCCAAAAACTCCAAGGTTCTCCTCCCAAAGCTACACTTTGACCGCTTGCAGGTCAGGCCATTCTTCCTCAAGGCCTCTAAAACTCTCTCCAAATGCTCCACATGACTCCTCCAGTTTCCCGATACTACCAAAATATCGTCAATATAGACGTTTGCGCAATCACTGCACTCCGCTAGAACCTCATCCATCGACCGCTGGAATACCGACGGAGCGTTAGTCAGTCCGAAGGGCATCCGACGGTACCTAAACTTCCCAAACGGGCAAACAAAACATGTCTTGTCCCGATCCTTCTCTTCGACCATAACCTGATGAAATCCCTTTGCTAGGTCGATCTTGGACATCACCCGTCCAGCTCCCACTTTCTCCACCATTTCGTCGAACGACGGTATATAGTAAGGTTCCTTCTCCGTCACTTCATTGAGTCGCCGGTAATCGACGCACAACCTGACGTTGCCGTCCGGCTTCTTTACTGGCACCAATGGCGATGCCCAGTTGCTCCTGCATCTCTCGATAATTCCCAACTCTTCCAAACTTTCCAGTTCCTTCCTTACCGACTCCCTGATCCCTAGAGGGACCGAATACGGCGTCTGCCGAATGGGTTCACTGTCACCGGTATCGATGGACATCGTCACCCGATCCGTGCTTCCCGGACTGTCGGAGAAGACGTCGTCATATGTCCCCAGTAACTCTCGTAACTCACTCTCGTTGAACCCTTCACACTCACCTCTCAATATACTGCTCTCGTCTCCCTGTTCTTCCACTACTATATCCAACCTCCTTATACATGCTCTTTCTCTAAACTCCTTAATACAATTGACATGCACCACCTTAGAGTGCTTCTCACTATCAACCTTTCCAATTCTATAATTCACTGCTCCCATTTTTCTTAAGACCTTGTACGGACCCTGCCAGGAATCCAACAACTTGCAGGTCCTCCCTGGTACCCTGTATAACACCAAATCTCCTTCCTTAAATTCTCTCATCTTAGTTTCCCTTATTCAGGTATTGCAACCTACTCTCCTTCCCCTTAGCCATTTTCAACGCTGCACTGTCTTTCACATTCTCTAGTCTCTCTGCCATCCTAGTCACCCACTCGCACACATTCAATTTCTCCGCCTCCACCTCATACAACCCGTGGTATAGGGCGTCCAAGGGCGTTCTAACCCGGAACCCATACACCATGTCAAAGGGACTATACCCTGAATCAGCGTGTGGCATTTGTCTTAGTACAAACAACACAAAGCACAGCTTCCCTACCCAGTCTATTCCTTCGTCAATGCACTTCCCCAAAATACTCTTCATCGTACCATGCATCCTCTCCACAGCCCCATTTGTCTCCGGGTGGTAGGGAGACGTTCTTACTTTATCGATACCCAGATGCTCGCACAATTGGGTCATCACCCTACCACAAAACTGGCTGCCTTGGTCTGTGAGGATCCTCTCCGGGACAGAGGTCCGGGAGAATATGGACCACAGCCCATCCATAACGGCTTTCGCCGTGATGGTCCTCAATGGCACGGCCTCTGGCCACCTTGTGGCCAGGCAAACATATGTAAGGATGTACCTACACCCCCCTTTCCCCTTAGGCAGTGGCCCAACTAAATCAATGGCCACGCTCTCGAAGGGTTCGGCTAATATCGGCCTCTCCACTGCCGGTGCCCTCCTTGGCCTATACTTACTTCTTACTTGGCACTTCTCACAGCTCCTGCAGTGCCCTATTATTTCTCTCGCCATTCCCGGCCAAACAAAATACCTACTCACCATCTTGGCCACCTTGTCTGCACCCAAGTGGCCATTCTTTTCATGCCCCAAAACTTTCACCTTCTTCCTATAGCTCTTAGGTAACACAATCACATCTCGGTATTCATCCCACGTCACATACATCCCTCTCACCAGCTGTCACCTTTCCATCTAAACCCTCTTTCTCTTCTCTCACCCATCTCTCTCCATTCTCTCAAGCTGCTATCCTCTTGCAACTCTTTCACAAATTCTTCTTTCTCTCGACCTTCTCTTACAGGTCCTATTTCCCTAGCTATTCTGCTTAGCTCTCTTTCTGACTCTATCCCCACTGCTAATTCACCAAGGGGAATCGCACTCCACTCCTCTATCCCCTCTCTTGCTTTCGCCTGGGGTTGCTCGGCTTCGGGCGTACCCTCCGCTTCTTCCACCCCTTGGTCTTCTCCCACCCTACTCCCAACTTCGGGCATATTTAAGGGATCCAACTGGCTACTCGCTCCATCCTCAGGTTCGGGCGCACCGTCACCTTCAGGACTCACTATGTCCCACAACACCACTTCATCAGACACTTCTTCACTCTCTTCTAACTCCTTTTCCTTCTTGGTCATACTCCTTGTCACTACATTGACTCCCACTTTGTCCTCCGACATATAATCCCTTATGGCCTCCCTGTAGGCCGTTGCTTCCCGGTCATCTACCAACGAGACTGGCACCAAACATGTCAACCCTGACGACTCACTCTCGTCTATAATGGCTCTTATCACTTTTCTGTGACCTCCCACTACAATTTCACTCATGCAGCTCCTGTACTTTTTCTCCATTCCACCATATCCCCTAACATACACATCTCCACACCGTTCTACCCCGTCTGGGACCAATGCCTTGGGTACAGACCCCAACTCTGCACCAGAGTCTATGAGGACCTTAGTTCTCATCCCATTCACTTTTCCATATGCCACGTTCTCGGCTTGTCCTGACTTGGCTCTCCTAAGCATGGACATCTTAGTCGGGTTTGGTTCCTTTTTTACTGTAACCGTCCCCTTCTTGGCTGTGCACTCTGGACTTTTGTGCCCCACTTTCCCGCAGTTATAACAGGTGGGTACTCGTGCAATGTAACTACTCCCCTGTCTGTCTCTCCTGCACTCACTAGCCCTGTGCCCCTTTTCTCCACAACTGTAGCACGTTACAACCCCATACGTGTTTCCCACTTTATCCCCTGAACCAGTTCCTTGGGCCTTTCCTCCACGCCCTTACCAACTCTCCTTATCCACTGTTCCCCTGTATCCTCTACTCACCTCACTGGGACCACTGCCCAGAGGCCTATAAAAGTTCCCTCTCTGTCTACCGGACATCCAGTCCTCCATAGCTTCTCTCAACTCCCCCCACTCCCCAATCTTTCTCATTTCCAAGAACGCCTTTCCACTAGGCGGCAAACTCCTCCTTAACACGGCCAACGCTATGGCCAACATACACTCTTCTATGGTCTTAGTTCCCTGACACATTCCCTTTGTCACTCGTAACAACCAATCTGCTATCCCTCCAGCAGTCATACCCTTAAACAATTCCCCATTTGCCTCTAACAGCTGATTCCCATAAGTAATCGCTGTCTCCCCCATGGCCTTCAGTAAAATCCTCTTAATTTCCCCATACTCTTCTTCATTATCCCTGGCCTGTGCCACTCTCATGCACAACGTCTCAGGTAACCTGGGATATAACCTTTCCCCCCAGTCGTTCTCACTAACTTTCCCTTCTCTCATTATTCGCTCAAACTTCCCCAAATAAGCCCCAAGCTCATTCCCTTCCTTATATACTCCTAACCCCTTTAACTTTTCCTGCAACAACTCTCGTCTCTCACGTACTCTGTCGTCTTCCAGTCTAGACGTTCTCCGTCGCTCTTCCTCCTCCCTGCGGCGGGCGGCTTCTTCTCCTAGCCGTCTGTCTTCTCCTTCCTCTTTGCGTCTCCTAGCTCTTTCCTCTTCCTCTCTCTTCCTGGTTGCTTCGTCTTCCTTCGCCCTCCTGTTCACCTCTTCTGCAACCTTTCTCTCTTCTCTATCTTTCTCATCCCGCTCCACTAGGTACCGCAGCAGCGATGCCACCTCACTCTCTTCCCTTTCTTCGACATCTCTACTTGCAATACCTCTACTTCACTGTCCTCTACCAGCTCTGACTCTGCTCCTGATTCCTCCTCGTACTTTACTTCTGAAATTCGAAATGGGTAAGGCGATCGAGCTTTCACAGCTGGTCATCCCTTAGGCCAATAGAGCTCCTTGTCGGCGCTCACCCCGGACAACTTCTTGGTCCTCCTCACCTCACCGTGTCCAGGCTCTGTCATAGAGGGCAAGCGAACTCGTCCTCAGTCAAGACCCTGTGAATTACAAAACAGCAACACGGTGATTACAAGATGAACACAACACAGTATTAGAACCAATCAACAATTTTTACGAATTACACTTTTAAAATTCACAACACACACAACTACACTGCGAGCAACACAAGTCTCTAAGGCTGTCCAAGCCTCCTCTCCAGTGATTCTCCTTTCTTTCCGTTCCTTCGTCTCTCCTCTCTGTCTCTGGTCTCCCACTGCCTTAGCAAGGGCCCCGATGGTTTGCTCTCCTCTGCCGTAACAGTCGAGCGTGGTAGGGTGGAAAATTTCCACTCTGGTCAAAGTATCTCCGTCCGTGGCCTGCTAATTTATGCTCTTCATTTAAAATGAATTTACAAATAATTCTTATAATATTTTAATATATTCCTAAATCAGGGGCGCTGGAATGGGTGCAGCCGCGCGACCATGGCCACACCAATATTTACAAAAATGGGGCATGTGTAGTATTTTTTCTACTCTTTACCTGATCTTGTGTTCTTGTCGAACTTGGGCAGTCAAAATGGAGCAGTCAAAATGATGTTTGTAGGGATTAATAGCTAATATCGAGCGTTTTGGAAAAAAATTTAAACTCCAGACTGGCCTGGTCTGTCGTTTACTATTACAAAGTGATCTTTTGGAAAAACTATAGTTCAGAGGTTTTCCAGCATTGTTGATATGACCATTTTTGCACTACTAGGAGTTTTCCCATTTTGTTATTTGCCACACATACTTGCTATATGTGCTTCATTTTTTTTTGTTTGAACAAGCCGTAAAGTGTCCCACTGCTATACTCACTTTCCAATTACAAGACATTGTATGGTTTTCTCTTTTCATGTCTTGAAGTCCTAGAGTATTTTCTAATAGTAATTAAAATGGTTTTATTGTGTTACTGTATTCCTAGACAAACACAACAACAGATCTTATCAAATGTAGTTAAAAGGCATCATTGTTATCTAACTAGTGATGTGCTTCATCACAAATGGCAGGCGAGCCATTGTGCACAAGTAATTCACACAAGCTAGAATAAAAGTTGATTACAAAATCTGTATACAAAAGTAACAATAAGGCAACATTCATTTAGATTGTTTTACATCCTCTTCACCTAGTTTTAGAAGGCATCATTTAGTCTATTTAATCCTAAAATTAGATGCCATTGACTAGTGATAGCTTCATCTAAATGACCTGTGTTCCTGACAGAAGGCACTCTAGCTAATCAAAAATGTCCGAATTTTTTAATAATGTATGGTAAGGGGTTATTATAATGCCATAGTAACCACTTCCCCGCAACTATTTGACTTGAAAAAAACCCTTGCATTTCTAAGGAATTCCGGCACAGTTTATAGGTAACTTGCTTACTACAGCAGTAGCCGTAAAAGCTGTGTAAAGGCAGCTATAGTTGTGCTATTCTTTAACTAAGCAGTAGCTGTAACACTCTACATGTTCACACACACTTGCATGTTCACTGGATATGCCAACACATCACTTACTTCGTGACACTGACATTTGGACAGATTTTCACGTAATAACAACACTGTTGCGTAGGTCAAAAACTATGACAAACAGTGAATTAGCCAAGATAAAACTTACCACTTCCGCTAATTCAAATAGAAAATGATTTCCTAAGTTTGTAAGACATAACTGCATCCCCAGAAAATCAGATATGTTAGACACAAACTAATTCAACTGGATAAACAATTGATGGGGACAGGGTCGAACACCAAGAAAACACAAAAACACGATGACGTCTGTCCGTCCAAACATATTTATAAACAAACAAACATCCGTGATTCTCAATTTGTTAATAGTGTCTAGCTCTAAGTAGGTAAAAAATAATAGTAAACAACACATAGTATGCATTTCTAAAAATCTTCATTAAAAATCCTATATACATAGATGCGTTGAACATGTTTAGGGACGTTTCCAGCACTAATGACATGGATGGGTCCAAATATATTTAAGACAAAATTTACAGGGGAATAGGAAGCCAGATTGTATTGGTGCAGCCATAATAACCACACCCACTAACAACACCTACTTGCTTATTCTAGTAATGGGACAATACCGTGGTTTTTCTATCAAATGAACTAAAGCGTTTAATAAATTAAATGCCACTGTAATCACATCAAATAATTCAGTAAAAGCCATATTTAATATATTATTACGAAGCAAATGTTTTTTATAACAATCAGTAGGTTTTTGTGTCAAAAAATAATGTTAAATTATAGTTATAGCTACTAAGTAGAGTGTATATAATATCGTATGACTAATATAGCTTCTTGGACATATAAGGCAAATAACTGAATCCACCATAATTAATTTAGAATATAAAATACCTGCCTTCTGTGGCAGTCATAGCTCAAACATTACACATTATTAATATAATGTATGAATTATAATTAATATAAATCACTCCAAAATTTCTTTCTCAGCCATTTTTACTCATTAGATGTATTCTCTCTCTTTCATAGGCTTTTTTAAACAATACAGGATTGGTGTTACCAGGAATCGAACCCAGGGCCTAACACACAAGCACTCTGCCACTGAGCTATGACAATGAGCTGGCCACCAAACACTCCAATTCTGTGTTTATACTGTTCAGGGTTACTGCTACACTACAGACTCACTCTCAAAAGAGCAATTCTGTATTATTTAAAAAAGCCTGTAAAAGAGAGAGGATACATCTAATTATTATACAAAATACAAATGGTATAAATTCATGTATTCTTCTAATGTCTTCCCACTTTGCTATTCTTGTGCACAAATTATTTTACTTATAATAACCAAAGTACACTTATCAATAAACGAGAACATTCCACTTTCAAAAAAATCATTCATGATCCAAACGAGCTATTAACAACAACAACAAGAACAAAAACAACAACAACAACAACAATAATAATAATGATGATAATAATAATAAATAATAATAATAATAATAATAATAATAATAATAATAACATATTATTATTATCATTATTATTATTTTATTGATTCAGGCATTCTCACCTGAAATAATAAAAATAATCGCAAATTTTCTCGTTCTAACAGGCAATATAATTGGCTAGAAACACAGGAATATAAGCAACACTGCTTGGTAGTAATTTTGCCCAAGTCCTCTTCATGGGTCAACTGAATAGGACTTTGGTTAGAAGTTGAAACATTGGGTTAAGTTTTACTTAGCACATATATTGGCTGTTAGAACAAGAACATTTGCTATTATTATTATTATTATTATTATTATTATTATTATTATTATTATAATTATTATTATTATTATTATATTATTATTATCACTATTATTATTAAACTTTATCTCATCTATACCCATAGGTACCATGACTGGGGCTGGAGTCAATATCAGAGGATTTATGATACAGGCAAGGAATGCTTCTGATAAAGTAATAGGATATTTCACAGCTGGTAAGGGACAGAAGCATTTGAATTGTTCCAGTCACTTAATCTCAGAAAATGTAAGCAATATTATTAGGGCCAACTTGCCATTAAAAATTAAAATGTTAATAATATCAAGATCAATGTCATTTCGTAATTGAATAGCCTACAATAGGATATGTATAAACAATGAGATATTTGCATTTACATTAATAACTAAACTTCACAATTTCTTTCTTGATGATATCTCAATGAGATATTTGCATTTACATAACAAGTGAACTTCATAATTTCTTTCTTTCTCAGCATTCTATTATTCATTAGATGTATTCTCTCTCCCTTTCACAGGCTCCATTTTTAACCATACAGAAATAGGTGGTTGGCTGTCACAGGGGTTTGAACCCAAGACTACTTGCTTACCACACAAGCACTCCTTCACTGATACAACAACAAACAATAGGCAACTAAACACTCCAATTTTGTACTTATACTGTTAAGGGGTACTTCTATGCTACAGTTTTGCTCTCAAGAGATCAACGGAAATGTTCTTATCTCCAAAGATTATTTTTACTCGAAAAGTTATCTGACAGTGTACCTTGAAACATTTCTGGGGTGATAATAATACAAGTGATACTACTGACCTATGCATTATATGATAATTAACCCTCAGCGCACATGAGCGAGAGTGTTATAGTAGTCTGTTTGTCATTCATTTATTTATTCTGTCACTCTGTCAACAGTGGATCTCAAAGATGGCAGACTGTTATGCCGCAACAAGCGAGGAACACTAACTAGATAACGATTTAAGTCCTTTTAATTTGCCACTCTTTGGAATTTCAGCTTAGTTTTTGAGAAAACTAGAGAAAAGGCAAACACTTCAGTGATGATATGGCCATGCCCATTCATTCATTTACATGCCATTTAGAATCACACCCACTTTCGTGAGCGTACAAATTTTACCGCGTCTAGTTCAGATTAGTTACATTCTTTTGTCTAGTGTGTTGGGAAATCTCTAATGCTAGAAATGTGCTTCTTCATCAGCTGTAAGTATGTCTGTTCTCTAGTGTGCCCTAAGTTTTCGTGTAGCATGCATGTCAGAAAGTCCAAATATTGCTGTGGTTACTACTTTTTTTCTGCCAAGCTAAAGGTCATTACTAAACGAAGAGAATACCAACCCTATTATTGTTATAAGCTCAAAATATATTATCTTTGTTTTACAATAGTAGTGACTTCTTTTTCTTTTCTTTAACTAATGTGCTGGGGGTTTGCACTCTTGGTACTCTAGTTTAAAGTTGTATGTGGTCAGAACTTGGAGGTCGAAGCAGTGGGTTAAAATCAGAGATCTTTGATTCAGTTCCACGGTGACTCAGAGTATTTTAGTTAGTTTTCTTTGGCACAAAATCAGCATATTATTAACAATGAACATAATATTCTGTGTACAGGCCACTCTTGTTCACAACACTCCCAATGAAGCCCAGGCTGTGACCTTTAAATGGACTTCCCCAAGCGGAAATGGCACGGTAGGCTTCAGGTGAGTTATGCATCTATCCTCAAGCATCACAGGAGACCTTAACATTAATTTCACACTATGAACCAAAAGGTGTGTAGCGTGGATCACTTGTAACAATAGTCGCACCAAAATATGGTGTGTGCACACACCTCGTCGTTTTGGTGTGAAGTACACGCCAAATTCAGTGTGAGTTCACACCAAATTCAATGTGAATTCACACCATAATAAGTATGAACTCATACTTATACAATACATTAATGCTGAATTATTTTAGGTTACATTGATTCTAATATTACATATCAACATTATTTTCCAAAAAGAGATTGGTGTAATCCCCTATCTCACTAATCAGAGGACCAAAATCTTAGTCAACTCTCTTACTTAGCACACCAGTGTACAACACATTTATAAGGTAGATTACAATGATAATAGCATTGGTTTTTGCCTGCACATGAATTATAATTAATGTTTGGTAAAGGGTCCATGTTATTCCTTGAGTGTGAATTTCACACTAAGTGTGCATTCACACTAGGAAGAAAGTGTGAACGACACACTATGCATAGACGGTAGGCATTCACACGACCAGTTAGGTTTGAATTGGGTAGGTTTCCACACTATAATTTTTACAGTGCATTGAAAAAAAATATTGTTCTTTCTCCCTTTATTCCCAAGGTTGACATCAAAATAATCACATTAAAAATACATCAGTGCACATTGTAAATATTAGTGTGAAAACCCACCAAATTCACACCAAAATTGGTAGTGTGAATGCCCACCATCTATGTAAAGCTTGTCCTTCACACTTCTGCCAAGTGTGAATGCACACTTAGCGTGAATTAACTCTCAAGGGAATAGCATGGACCCTTTACCAAACATTAATTATATTCATGTGCAGGCAAAAACCAATGTAATCTACCTTATAATGTGTTGTACACTTCTATGCTAGGTAAGAGGAGAGATGACAAAGATTTTGGTCCTCTGATTAATTAGATCTGGGATTCTGGCACAGAACATTCCAATTTCTTTTTGAAAAATAATGTTGATATATAAATATAATATTAGAATCAACCCAACTTAAATTAATTCAGCATTAAATGTAAGTATGAGTTCACACTGTTTATGGTGCAAATTCACACTGAATTTGGTGTGTACTTCACATCAAAATGATGAGGTGTGCATATCACACCATATATTTTGGTGTGACTACTGTTACAAGTAATTCACGCTTAATTTGGTGTGAACTACACACCTTTTGGTTTACAGTATGATCATGAAAGCCAATGTAATTTATAGCCCTAAATTGAGGGATGTTACGGTTACATTAAACTGAACTGATAAATGTATAAGGTTTGATTCAATTTAATTAAAACTAGCAAAATTTTACGTCTATTAGATTTGATACAATAAAGGGATGGCAACCGATGACAAGTAGCAGTAATTAGTATCATATGATTTCAATTGTTTACTACTGATTCGGAAACAAGTAGTACATTGATGACTACACGATAATATAAATGACAAACATTTAGTCTGAAGTCTTCATCAATGTTTTTTTTTTTCAACTTAAAAAAAAAGATTTGTTTCAAAAGTCACTCATGTGAAAAAAAATTGACAATAATATTTTGTAATCAACTCAGTTACAATTCTATATTTAGCAATATATCTAAACATTGATGGAAAATCATATTGCTCACTATACTAAAATAATTTATGGCTGATTTTTGGTAACACCACTGGTTTGTCAGATTAAACAAAAATGAAGATCCAAGTAATTGTCTATGTTAACTAATTCAAGTTTTATATTACTTAAAAAGTAGCAAAAAAGCAACACAAAATAAAATAATGTTCACAGCACAATTTTCTCAAATTCCACCAGCTAACTAGCACACACTTGGCTATTAGCATGGCCTACAATGATATTTTTGTAATGTTAACAATGGACGTCTTTCTGATTTGAAGGTACACCATTGTCCGTAACCGAGAACAATACTATGGACCACTCAATGTGACAGTAAGTTAACTAGAAGTAGGTACTAGATTAGAATTACATAGTTACATTTCATAAAAATAAAATTTTTATATGCATGATATAACTTTCCAAATTAAGGAGTATTCAGAGGATTTTAAACTATTCTGTTTGAAGATCTAGTTTTTAAGGCTCCCATAATTTAAACTGTTAAAATAATACAGTTTGGTATGACAATATTGTTAACTTAGCACAGTAACTAGTGATGTGCTTGAACACAATGGCAAGCGAGCTTGTGCAAAAACCAAACACTTCAGAAGAATCAATCAGTCCATTACTAAAAGTACGTAGCCATTGTGACCACACTTTATCTAACAAACACAGAACTACTTTCTTACCTCAATAACCAGAGTACTGGTATTTTCTGTGTCTATATCACATTCTGACTATCTCAGTACCAGTAGCTTTTGACAACAAGCACTCATAGCTGTGCTGAGTTTTTTAATTATGTCTGGTAAAGGGTTTCATACCATAGTAACCCTTTCACATAACATTTTGAGACTTGAAAGAATAATAAGTTCTCTAAAAAATTAGCGCACAGCATTGAGTCTAACAGTAAGTTTTAAGACCTAATTGCATCTTGCAGCATTTAGAAATTTCCTTGAATGGTATGGGATCGCTAAATCGAAAGATTTCGTTTAGTGGAGATATGGGAAGGGATAACTATGAAGCAAACACAAATATGTGAGGGTTAAAGTACAAAATGACATACATACATCCACACATATATATAAACTATTGGTGTGCTTGAGCACAAATGGCGAGCGAGCCTCCCTAGTTAGGTTACATAACACAGCCTGAGAAGAGTCCATTGACAACTATAACAAAATCCATGAACTGTCTTGATAATTAGAGTTAACAAAATATTTACAAGACGTAGAGCTTAACAAGCTAGTTATCAACACATTATCAAATAATTTACGATTTTTGTTATGGTTGTCAATGGACACATTTCAGGCAATGTAAGATTTACATATTGTGACTATTTTAACTTCTAAAACTCCGGCAACTACAAACGGTCAAGTTTGAAATTATGTATAGTAAACGGGTTTCAATGCCATAGTAACCACTCACCGCAACTTTTTGACTTAAAAACAAAATAAAACAATAGGCATTTCTTAGAAGTTACCACACAAGTTTGAACCTAACTTATTAAGACATGCTTACTGCCATAGTAGCCAAAACGCTGTGTAAAGGCAGCTAGTATTTGCTACTAAAATGTTTAGTTGTGCTATTCTTTAGCTAAGCACTATCTGTAACACACAACACTTTCACACATACATGTTTACTGAACATACTAACACAAGACTTATCTTCGTGCTTGGATTATTGGACAATTGATATTCAGGTAAGTGTGGTGGAAGCTATATGAGGAGCTGTCACCAATTGTGGTAGAAGGGGTCAGGAAAACAACCAGGGAAGTAGTCTGCCACCAGAGTGTTGAATGCTAGCTGTATCCACAAGCTTTTCAAAGCTTCCCAATAATCCCTCACACAGAGGTTTCAAGTCTGGTTTAGAATTAATAGAATAAAACTTCAGCAGAATGCATATGACACAACACTGAACAGCATATGGCACAGCCAAGCAAATAAATATACAGCCTGACTGCACATGCTCAGAGGATGACATGGCATAAAATTAAAAATAGAATGTCTAAAGATAGTACAGTAAATAGTGCTAATTAGCTAGTGCATGGGAATACAAGTCACTGTTTTGAAGTGTGGTGATTCTACCACAGTAAGGAACAACACTGTTACTTAGCATGTACAACTATGAAGAAAAAAATTCAAAGCGGTAAACAATTCAATTTCTTTGAATGATATGGGTAAAGATCGATAAATCTAAGATTCTGTTTAGTAGAATATGGGACGGGATCAACCTAGCAAACACAAAAATGCAAAGGTCAAAGTACAAAATGACATTCGTACATCCAAACATATATAAACAAACAAATTTTCCCTGTTTTTTCAATTTTGTTACCCCAATAATTGTCTCGCTCGCTTGGCTCGCTTGCCAATTCTGATATTTATAAGTGACCACTTTCTATATGGCACACTCATTAATTATTGGTTAATACCTTTAACTATCTTGGACTAAAATACACTTTATATCATTCTTTAAGCTATTTTATTGTTGACTTGGTAAAGGCTTATTATAATTAAGCCTTGGATAAAGGACCTGGAAGAAAAGAGATATTTATGATATAGATATTAAACAATAATATTATATTCTTTTTATCTTTTAGTTTTCTGCAAATTCTAGTGTGACAACAACCACAGATAACACCGTGGCTGCAATAAATTCCATCTCACTACTACTGCAGGGGCATCAGCTATCTCCTCATTCATGTTATTTGGACACATCTTTGCAGTTCTTTCTGCTCTTGTTACAGCCATTTAATTTTTGTTACATCAAACAAGAAAAGAAGAACACTTCTTGCAACCAAGAGTTGTTATATTTTGACAATAGTTTTTTTCTAGTATAGTAGAATTCCATTCATAGAACTACTTGACTGCAATGATTGATATATTTTCTTTAGACATTACTAATTAGTTGAAAGTAGGTGAATTTTGCTGTTACTGAACATGGGATGTCACATTATGGTATGGAATATACAATTATAGATAACCTCCCTTGCACAGATATTAGCTAAGTTTGCTAAGTATTATAGTTTACTCGTTAGTAGCTACCTAATTGATACAAAGCTGGAATGAGTTGTGTAACAAATAATAAGAATATTTAAAAAAAGAGAAATTTTGTTGGTCTGTACCCCTTACCAGTATAAATACATAATTGGAGTGTTTGTTCGCAGGGGTGGTTGTCGTAGCTCAGTAGCAGAGCACTCGATGGCGACCAAATATTTTTAATTCTGTATTGTTTAAAAAATCCTGTGAAACAGAAAGAATACATCTAATTAGTAAAAGAAGTCTGAGAAAGAAATTACATAATAATTTATGTAGAGTTTCAGGAAAGTTACTTACCTCACTTAAATTATCTAGTTAAATAGGTAACGTGGCCTTACATGGTTGAAATTTCTGCTCCCTGAAACCTCATAGCTAGTTTATTTATCACTGCAGACTGAAATATAATGTTTCCCAGGTATCCCATAAAGCAGTTATAATGGGTAGTGGCTACAAAATCATTGGTAGAGAATCTAGCTCAATTTCAGGTGCATAATTATTTTAAATTTTGTATAGGTTATTATTATGATGATGATTGTGTTAAAGCAACTTTGATAAGACACAGTACTTCCTGGAAGGGAGCACATCACATCAAGTACAGCCAGACTAAGTATTATGCTATTTTAATCTATAAGCTGTTCTATAGTCACTGTTTTGTAACAGTTATGCACACTGCATGTGTGTAATTCATTAGAACGTGTATGGCACAATATAATAATGGACATTAACTAAGATCGGTCATTCTCAACTGAGTTCACTTTTAATTTAACATTGGCTGTTAAAACTGAGAAAATAACAAAACATGATGCCTCACTAAGCTTGATCTGCAAAAATAGAACAGTAATACTGTAGCAATGAAGAGAGTATTTGCATATTTGTGTTTTGCATAATTGCATGAAATAATACACATTCTAGGAAAGAGTGTTTCTAGCGCTGGTACGAGCTAGCTGGTTTGACCACCTTTACAATACTTTCACCTAATGAAAAGTATATAGATGTTCATGTATAATGTTCCCTTGGCCAAGTTCATGAATGGCTTTGAGGAAGATATTATATAACAGATGCCTTATAAAATGTATAACGTGATAAAAGAGTCACATCTAAAAATGAAAGCTATGTGGATCTCAGTTAGGCATATAACTTCTGATATAGCACAGCCTGGAGCAGCTGGTAATTACAACTGCATGTTTACACATCAAAGCGAAAAGAAAGACAAGCTTCCTTCCATAATGATAATTACATGTTGCTGTCAAAAAGCCTGTTATAATTCGCTAATATGATAGTCAAAGCTTATCTGAATAAACTTTGCAAATTCCAATCACTACGAGCACCACATTAGTATCTACTATACCCACAACCGTCTTCTCATTTCCTGTAGCTGCCCTTGACAGCATTTACTGCATGTAGAAACAGCTGAGCATCTCAGTTAGGACCTTAGTATTATAATAGGCTATACGGTCAACTGCCATTATTATAACAACAATCAAGTTGTTTTGATTAATCATGGTTTGGATTTATCAATTTTATTTCATTTTATTCGAGTTATGTAACATAATATTGATAGAGAAGCTAGAAGTGAAATGAACTGATAAACTGAACAATTCAGTATTTAACATCACATCGTCTTCACTACCTACATCTAAACCTACCTGAACTTTAGCTATACCCAGATTTCAGTTCTCGATCATTTTCCTTAGAAAGGGCAAAGTAAAGTGTACCAGCCTCTGTTAGATTTAGCATGCATGTGTGGGGATGGCAGTGTCTGAAAAACAGTGGTCATGCACACATAAACTAGTGATAGTGCTCACAAATAAAATTAAAACTTATACACATGCCTTAGTGTTCTGTATAATGGGGGTAGGGGTTAGGGGTGGGTGAATTTTGAGGGGAAGCTGAGAAGTTTTGAGGGGAAGCTAGAAAATTTGGGCAAGAAGCTCCCTCTCTTTCAACCCCCAGATTAAAACCCTATTATAATCAACTAGCAAAGGAAGAGAGAGAACTTTCTAGCCTCTATAGCCATATTGAAGCTCAAGTTCACTGAGACAAATAAGAAATTTTAGAGTATGCATCGGTGAGAAAATTTGTTCCAAAACCAGTAGATAAACTTTAAAATATTGCTTAATTTGCTAGCTGAGTAGCTAGGTGCACTAAGCAATTTAGCAACATTCCTGAGGTAAGCATTAAGAGTGCAAATCATCAGTGTTTAGTTTAAAAAAAAAGTGAAATAAATAGCAAAATAAATCAATACTGTTGAATAAAAAAGCTCTTTAATGTTCAGCTTATAAGGCTGCGAACACTCAGTGCATTACACAGCTAAGATTTCTTCGGATTATATGAAACTTCTAACTACACTTAGGACACATGCACGGTTAGAGAAAATATGGGAACTATAAGTGATCACGTGACTGCTGTATGATGTAAACCAATGTATGTGAAAGGTAAGGGTCATTGCATCCAGCTTATGCTTGTTTGAAGCTGAAGATCCTCCGCATTTAGTCGGAAACCAGCTCAAAATTTGAAAAAAGTGGTCGATTTAAGGTATTAAATTCCTACTGCTTCGAGTCATACTTATTTTAAAGGGTTAATTAGTTACTGGATACTATTGAATATTCTTAATAGATATGCTAAGAAAGCAGTTAAAGCCCTACCAGATAGGGTCAATTGGAGTTAGGAATGTGAGGTATCACTGAAAATTTTTTTTTATCATACATACATGCATGCATATGTGCATGCATACTGTCTACATACGTACATACGTACATACATACATACATATATACACATACATACATACATACATACATACACATACATGACATACATAATTGGATTATTAACCATCAGTACATGCCCGAGAGGGTAATAGCAGTGTGTTTGTCTGTCAGTCTGTCAGCATTCGATTTCATGAATGGCTGAGATAAGTTCCAGGAATCCTCGCACATGTTTCTTTGTCATTAGGTACTATGTGTATTACTCTGCAGCTCGAATCTGGTTTTACTTGTTCATTTCTAACGATATGTCCCAAATACATGCATTCCTTCATGCAAATTGACATTTTGCAGCCTTCTCTTTCAAACTGTTCCATCTGAGATGCTGGAATATTTCTCTGACATGGCAGATGTGTTCTTCCTAAGTCTCACTGAAGAACACAATGTCATCTAAGTATTCTGCAATGCCAGTCTCAAGACCTTGAATTATGTTGTCCATCGTCTGTTCAAAAGACTGTGACCTCTAATGAGTCCAAATGACATTACTTTGAACTGATATAGTCCCTTATGTGTAGAACAAGCAGTTTTCATCTTGTGTTCTTCATACATGGGTAACTTGCCAATATCATCATCTATCATCCAGCTGCTGCTGTTTAAAGCAGAACAGAAGGTTCACAAGAGTTAAGTGTGGTAAAGCATGACACTGAGAAACACATGCTCAGACCAGCCATTATATATAAAACCAGTCTGGGCATGCTCAATGAAAGTCTGGTGACACAGGAAAGGAATGATGCAATGGGAAGTGGGAGATCAATGGAATAAGTAATTATCTAGTACAGAGAATAATAGAATAATAAGCCAGGCATGCTAATAATCTAATAATAATGTAATGTGTTTAGTGTTTCTAGTGGGAGTGTTCAGGTATGTGGTTTATAGGAATGTGGTAGGTATTCTACCACACTCTCCACTTACGAAAATTAAACTGTTCCAGTTCTTACAATTGATAATATCAGCTGTAATGGATATAGCTAGTCATTGTTCGTAAGAAATCACAATTTTTAGTTGAATTCATTTTGAACTAGCTAATTGAAGTGATTCACAGTGTTACTTAATATAGCTGACTTTCAGTTACATATTTTTAATGTTATAATAATTGCACAAAATGTAGAGCACAATTTTAGTGAGAGGTTATATCTTCTATTGAAGAGTGATATTGGCTCCAAGTGGTGTGAATCACTTTGAATAAAGGATCTAATTTAGTTTTTTATATTGGCTCCAAGTGGTGTGAATCACTTTGAATAAAGGATCTAATTTAGTTTTTTATATTGGCTCCAAGTGGTGTGAATCACTTTGAATAAAGGATCTAATTTAGTTTTTGTACATTTATTTGTACCAGGTTTTCCCCAACTTCTATCAATAATTTTCAGGTTTCCTTTTAGGGGGGAAGTTTCTCTTTCAAACTTACAACATCCCCACAAACTTCCCAGCTTCTCCCTTTGTGCTTCCCTTGCCACACTGTGTGATGTACATGTTGAAGATGAAACCGTGATTACATGGCATTTATATCAGTCAATATTAGTACATCAGCTATAACGGAAGGTGATGAACGTACATTGACAAAATTTTCTAAATAGTACTTCGATTTTTCATGATGCCAGAAAAATCTTTGTCACTTATTGTTCAAAATCTCTAAAAATGATTATTGACTCCAGTTAATGTTCAAACTTCCAGAAAAACAAAAAAAAATTAAACTAAAAGTTGAGATTTAGTGCAAGCAATGTTGTGGTGTTGTTTTAGTAAAGAAGTTAGCTATAGCTATAGTTATAGTTAACATTACTGTGGGCGGGATGCGGGTGAAGGTTGAATGATGTCCCAGGGAGAGTGTAGCTAGTAGATTTCCCCAGGATGTAGTTAGTTACGCCGCCACCAGAGTCCATGAGGTGCTGGTGCACATTCAACACAGCGCCCAGACCCGCACCTGAGGTATCTGTGTGTAGTGAGAATTCGTCATCAATCTGTGGGACTGTGAGAATAACGAAGTTACACAAACACTGTTTCAACGTAAAAAGGCATTATCTCTCTCCTAGGTCCCCTCCATCCTGTTTTGAGCCTTACCACTGGTTGCCAAAGTTAAAACCAAGGACCAACCGGCGAAGTTTGGCACAAACTTTCTGTAATACCCAACCGTTCCAAAAACACTCGCAGATCTTTTCTTGCTACCAGTTTTTTGTAATTCTTCAACGCAGATATTCGGTGGTCTGGGACAGCAAGCTGTCGTTGCCTACGAGGTGTCCCAAATACACAATGAATGATCGACCCCACTCACTCTTACTTCTCTTCACTGTGAGACCCGCATCTCTTAGAGTTTGGAGTACTAGTCTGATGTGGGTCAGATGCTCTGTTCATGAAGAAGAATATATGAGCACATCGTCGATGTAGTTCGACGCAAACAGATCACAAGGTTTCAGAATAGTTTCTACCACCGACTGAAAGCAGCTGGGGCATTCTTTAGCCCGAACGGCATCCTAGTGAATCAACTTGCCGAATGAACAGGTAAATGTAGTGAGCTCAGAGCTGGCCTCATCCATATGAATCTGATAAAATCCCTTGGCCAGGTCTAATTTAGACAAGATCAATCATTTCCAGCTTTCTCAACAATGTTATCAAGAGATGGCATAAACCACTGTACCTGAGGAGTAATGGCATTCAGGTCTCTATAGTCAACACATATGCGGACCGTAACGTCTGGTTTGACTACTGGGACAATGGGGCTACTCCAATTACTATCACTTTCTACAATAATGCCACTGCAAGTTTGTCAAGCTCAGCTCTCACCCCATCTCTCAACTTGACTGGCAATGTATGAGGTCTCTATGAAATAACTCCCGATTCTGGCTCAACAGTAATGCTCATTTTTCCAATCTTGCAATCCCCTGGGTTATCTAAAAATACTTCAGACAACTCCTCCAACACTGCATCCAGCTCTTCCTGGACAAAGTATTCACTCACTACAGTTTGAGGCTGCTCCTTACTGAGTGCTATGTCACCTTCAGCGACCACAACAACACGATTAACAACCCTGTCCATAATTACGTACCTCTTTGTATTATAAATGTGGACAATTTTTACTCGCTTCTTGTTTCTGGTGTCAGTAACTCAGTAGTTTACTCTATTAAGACGTTCCTCCACTATAATATGGACCTTCCCAAGAGTTGTCTAGACATGTGGTGAGACCAAGAATCCTGAGCATGATCAGTTCTCCTACAGTTAATTCTCTGTCTGACCGGCCTTTGTCAAACCGCAATTTCCTAGCTGTGCTGCTATCCTTGGCATTTTTGTAAGCACAATCATGAAGTACAGCTAACCTATCTTTGAGCACTGCCACCCATGAGCAAACATCTACATGTTCATACTCCTCATTACTCAAGCTTTTATAAATTATGTCCAGAGGTCCTCGTAAATTACCTCCTAAACAAGCTCATGAGGAGAGAATCCTAAGTCTCTGTTGACTGCTTGCCGAATAGCGAACAATGCCATTGGCAAAAAAATGACCCAGTCAACACCATCTTTCGTTGCCTTTGCTAGCATTGGTTTTAGAGTGCCATGGAAACGTTCGATGACTCCATTGCCCTGTGGTCAATATGGAGTAGTGGTGAAAGTCTTTATGCCAAAGAGCTCTGACATTCACTTGAGAAGCTAGCTGACGAATTGGGCTCCCTGATCTATCAGTATCCTCAATGGCAGACCAGTCCGTGAAAATATGGTCATACAACCTTCTGCCACTGCTTTAGCTGTTGCATTCTTGAGCGGCACAGCATCTGGCCACTGAGTAGCCATGCAACATCCTGTGCGCAGGTATTTCATCACTCCTTTTCCTTTTGGGAGGGGTCCGACAATATCAAGTGCTATTGATCCGATGAGTCCACTGTACTAAGTTGGGTGTCTGTGCCACTCTCCTCCCATGTGATCCTCGATCACATGGGAGGTATGATCACACCCTTCCTTCACCCAAATTTTCAAAAAAAACTGATGCAACCAAATAAAAGCAACAATCTACCTAATTATATAAAATATTCTAATACAGGAAATTAAACCGGATCCTACTTCTCTCTTACTCTTGAATGCATGTCTAAAAATCAATTCAGCACAGGAGATATATTTTTTCTGAAATAACATGATAAACTACCAGATTTTATCATAGCTCCATTACAAATTGCTTTTTTTAACAACAATTAATGATATATATTGTTACACTATTATACTACAATGGGGACGTGGTAACTATGTAGTAGAATTATTCAATACAATTGTATAGGTTCCCTTTCTGCTAGTGCTGGAATCAACATTCGTGGGTTTCTAATTCAAGCTATTGACCCATCTAGTGATAGGATTGGATCTTTCACTGCTGGTTCAGGACAGAAATTTTTAGATTGTTCTGGTGTCAACTCAATTCCAGCTGCTGTAAGCAAAATATATATGTGTACATTATAAATTATTACACTAATGACAAGCAGCAGTTTTTATCCGTTTTAATAAAGCTTACCATGGTGACTTTATGAAAAGTTTTTACGTTACTATTAATAGTATTGCTGGTGATTGGTTGTTGTTTTTTAGCTTGTTTTTGTTGTCGTTTTGCTGCAATACATCTAATGTAGGTGGAACATCAGATATTTCAGCAGATATGTGAGTGTCATTAATGTTTAAGCTGAATTTTGTCATATTTCTATTAAATGCAATATGGTAAGAAAATTGGGTGGCTGTTGGTTGAAGCTTTTTTCATATATGCTAAGTCGACTAGTGATTTGCTAGTGCTCAGTTAGAACATAATAATAACAGCTGTTGTGAGGTGATATCAATTGTGTATTAGACCTGCTGGTGAAGGTTAAATTGAATTCATTTTTATTGTAATGCAGGCCACTCTTGTTCACAGTACTCCAAATGTAGCTCCGACTGTGACATTTGTTTGGACTGCACCAAGCAGTAGTGGCATGGTGATGTTCAGGTAAGCCAAAATATACCTTTTTTTTGATAAACCTATCAGTAAAAATGTTCTACTCCAAGTGCTGTATGTGCAATTCAATGTAATGAGAAAATATACCATTTTCTCAACCTTAATCCCCTCCTCTCACTCACCCTGAACTCTGTGTTTCACATACACTCATCAACTGCCTTTGACTGGTTTCTATTTAAATTTAGAAGACGCAATACAGTATATATGTTTACTTGCACACAATGAGATTCCATTTGTGCGCAGTGAGTCCAAATGGAAACTGTTTTTTTTAATTTGCTGACAATGATTTTCACAAGAATGTTTACTATAGCATCACTTCCATATTTGCATGATACAGGAAGTATAGAGTCATGCATCTTGTTGAAACCACAGCACACAGCAACAATGAAGGAATTTGCTAGAGTTATGGTGGTTTCGAAATATTTTCTTCTGCACAATTATTGGCTTTAGTTTTTTTCTTATTTTATTAAACATAGGTGGTACACCAAGTACCACATGCGGTACAAACTATTGTTTATCTATTTTTTGCTGAAAGTGTACATTTAGTAATGATCATGATATTGGGTGTTAGCTATTCATTTTAAATTAAGTGATGCACAATAGGGTCACAATTGTATTTAGTTTCTCTAATTTCTTTGTTTATCAGATATACCATCGTCCGGAATCAAGGAGAATACTTTGGGCCACTTAGTGAAGCAGTAAGTTTTATCATAGCTGTTGCAGCAAAATAGTATGTTTACTTGTACATACAAGATTCCATTGATAAATGCTGTGTGGTGAGTACAAATGAAAACAATTTTTTTTAAATAGCCACTTAGCTAAAGTTAGTCATAGCATTATGACTAGGCAGGTGCATTTTTTGTCAAAGTTCGCATCAGAGTATATAGTTTTTCTTCTTGCCCTAAAATGTTCTTCATTAAATCAGTGTCTCAAAATGTCTTACAGACTTTGTGTCAGTAGTGGGAGAATCAAAATATTTGCAATTGTATTTTAACTGAATTCAGTAGTAAGAGTAATTAATACCTTGCAATCAGGTCCATAATAATAATAACTGTAGCTTATATTTATTTTGTATCAAATAAAATTCATAAAATTACTTGTTTGCCATTATGTCAGAGTGAAAAACTCAGGGAAATTGCGAATATTAATTTCATTCCTGCAAAATGTTAATTTGGACCAACAATCCAGAAATAATGTGTAATTTCACTAGCATAGGGTTTCCAGGGTGTAGAATCACATTCTGGCATTAGTTGTTGTTGTTTTTAATTGAAGTTAATTTTTATGTGGTATTGCTAATTTGTAGCTATATTTAAATATTATACTAGAAATAAAATATTTTATTGTTGATTCAGTCATTCTCGGCTGAAATAATTATAATAATAGTATGACGCATAAGTTGCCCATTAAAAAATGTATGGGGAAAATTGCTGTTCAATTGAAATCGCACGGGGAAAGTGAAATAGTGCGTAGCTAATTGAAACACCTCGGTAACTAAGTGGAAACTAAGTGAAATACCTCGGTAGTTAAGTGAAATAGTACGGGTAAGTGCGCACGCGTAGAGTGTTAACCTTAGAAACGTACAGTTCTAGTAGTTTCTAGTAGGGGACAATGTGCAAGAGACTTTTTAAAAAGCTGGCCTACTATTAGCGAGTGATAGCACGGGTAACCTGTACTATTAGGGATCAATATCACTCGTAAAGCAATTGAAATAACACTCGGCTTCGCCTCGTGCTATTTCAATCGTTACTCGTGCTATTACTCATACTATTAGGAAATTTTTTTCTTTTTAACAGCCAATATTTTTAACCCGACGTTTCGACTTTATGTTATCATATCACCACGGAGAGTTCAACCTCAGTTGACCCCTGAAGAGGACTTCGGCAAGAAGTCAAAAGGTCGTGTTAAGTTATAATTAAAAATAATTGGCTGTTAAAAAGAGAAAAAATTCCTATTATTATTTTATTATTATTGCTGTTTTGCAAACAAGCAAGGCAGCTATTACAATAATAAACAATACTGAATTAAAAATATTTGGTCACCACCGGGAATTGTACCCAGGACCGCTTGTATAGCGCACCCGGTAGCAACCAAATATTTTTAATTCAAAAAGCCTGTGAAAGAGAGAGAATACATCTAATGAGTAAAAGAAGGCTGGGAAAGAAATTATGAAATTACAATAATAGTTCATTGAAGACAAAATTTTGTTCATTAGTTTATTGTTTGTTTGTCCATCTGCCTCGATGTGTGCTACTTTATCTCCAATAGCTCATGCTCAATATTTTAGTTATCATCTGCAACAAATTTAACTATGCAATAGGTACAACTGTTTTAAAATATAATTGTGTCATTGTGTATTCTAGTCTTCGGATGTGTCCAATCCCTCTACCATGCCACCTTCATCAGATCCTATGACTACTGTAATAAATACAGGATCAGAAAGCACCAGCAATGCAGGTATGACAACAGATGCAACCCAGGATTCAGACATGACTGGAGAGTTGAGCACTGGTACAGTCGATGGGTCAGGCGGAGCTACAGATAATGCATCAATCATTTCAGTGTCAAAAATTGTATCAATTTTTGCATTGATTTCTGCTTTAATGTTAACATCTTTTTGAGACATCAAAACCATTACTATAGCTACTGTTTTGTATAAAATAATTTCTGTTGCCAGTAATTTAGAGTTAGATTTTAATGTTTTTATAATTGAGTGCATCACTATGATTTCTTTTAACAATTAATTATTATTTTGTCTGATAATAATCAGGTATGTAGATACTGTGGGTATTATGGCCGGTATTTGGAGATGCAACTCTCTTCAGCCACAATACTTGTTGTTTAATCGCTGCCACCAGGGTTAATTAACTTACCAGAACCAGTGAAATGACACACAAACTCAAGTTAAATACCACACAGGAAATGACTAAGTATTCATAAAACGAGAAACTCCACACACACAAACACACACAAAAAAGGAAAAGACCAAACTATTAACACAACGACACCCACAACTTGATACATGTTCATAATAAGAAAAATATATGCTATGTCAGGAGCCTATCCTGTCGCACGTAACCCCCTCCAAACCATTGCCTGTGTCCTGAGAGGTAAGTCGAATCACACAGGAGGTGGTCGCCATAGAATTGACCTCTGCACCTTAGTCTTTCCCCTTCTTCCTATTAACTTATTTTCTCTGTTGATCTTCTGCAGTCTTCTGTTTGCCTTGATCTTCTGTCTCCAGATTCCCATCTCAATCTTCAGTCTTTTGAGAATCCCCTTCCTACTTCTCTTCAGCCCATGACTGACGTGAAAGGCCATCGGCATTAGCATTTTCTGATCCAAGTCAATACTTAATCTTGTAATAGTGCGAAACCTGCCAGTATTATGTTCAACCTGGATGAGAATAACGATAAACACAGAGCATTGTGTTTAGTAACCATGGTTAAAGATCTCCCATAAGCCAGTGCTTAAATAGTGACATCACAACAAACAATTACAGTTTGGCTGCTATATCCTTTTTTGCTCCGTGGAGCTGTCAAGAGTGGAACCCCAGTGGCAAAGATTCTTCAGGTCTCATCACACTGATGGATCCCAGTCTCAACATACTGGCATCAGCCTGGAGCTTAAATATATCACTACTACTTGGAACAGCAATCTTTACATGGTCACAAAATGGATTGCATAGCTCACCAAAAGCCACCTCCATCTCAGGAGACCACTCTACCACTTATTGGAGCCCAGAGTCAGAATTGAGTAGAATTTAGCTAACCCTTTCACAAATTTTCTTTAATACTCTATTGAACAAAGAACAGCCCTCAAATCTTTGTAAGTCTTAGGCCTACGACTTTCCTTCATGGCTTCAACATATGAGTAACGGCTATTTATTCTCCACCTATGTGATTCCCCAGATATTCCAAATGTGACCACGCCCCACTGACATTTCTCTGGTCTTGCCGATAAACTACCCTGCTCAAAGTCTCCAAAACCAATCTTATGTCATGAACATGTTTACTTGGATCTCGACTATGATACCAAAGTGTCATCTATTATTAAGCTTACATATCTTTTAAAGCAATCTCCATACATGCGTTAGCTCTCAAAGTACAATATTCTCCAGCTTTCCAGACAGCACATCTTTATACTCACTCAGACATTCAGCCAGCTCGCACTCATCTACACACATCTGATAAAAAATATCTGTAAATCCTCTGCAAAATGCTTCTCTTCTGCCACAACTGTAACAGCTCCATAAACTGCTCAAGGTTTCTAAATTATTTCACATATTTCACTTGCATAATATGCTTTCTATTCTTTACATCTACCTCTTCCACTAGATAGTTCACCTTATTCAGCTTCTCAATTACGGTATACATCACTTCCCAACTATCATCCATTTCACTAGCCAAACCTGGTATTCCACACAATACCGAATCACCTACTGATAATTCCCTGTCAAGAGAATACATCTAGTGAACTTTACCTTTGTTTGAACTTTCAGAGGTCTCCAAAATGCTCTCTCTCTCATCTTTCCCTCAACTCCACAACGAAGAACGCGAAATAATTGTGTTCCTGCAGAATTTTCAATAGGTATAATTAGAGAAGGAGCAAATTCCTTTTGTGCATTTTCCAGTTTAGTGAATCAGTGAATGAACAATTAGCTTATGCGATATAATATTAGTCAGGGAAAGATAGCCCATAATCTTGGTGAACTGGGAATAATTACTTACCAAGAAATGTTTATATCAGAATGTAGGTAATAGTGCCTATAGTGACCCCTCAAAAGGTTGAAACCCAATTCCCCTAGGGGAACCCGCTATAGCCACTTAAAGTTTTCTATTGGTCTTCTTCTATGGCAATTGATTAAAAATGCGGTTATATAAAAACAGTCAAACACACTTCATGAGTCAAGGTCTGAGTCTTCTTCAGGTTCTTCTTTGTCATCAATGCAATTTTTGCATGTAATTCCTTTGCAATTTCCACACGCTGAGATGCATTTGACCTCATTCTTCCTACAGCAGTGTCTATTGCTGCAATCGCCTCTGCAATTACAGCTAGTAAACTCTAGCAACTCCTCAGGGCCCATAGGCAGTTGATTATAAACTGGTCATAACCTTGACTCCCTACTATCCTTCCATAGCTGCTGGGATCCAAGGCCATGATTTCAAACAGCATCCAGTCCTAGGTTAGCAGGTAGGTATGCAAAGAGTGCTGCTGCACCTTCTGTGGGAGGAAGAATTTCTGGTTTTATTACCCCAGCTGCAGCCTTTCTCAGAAACATGTTGTACCAAATTTAAGCTAATAGTGTTCATAATGCATGATAGATGTACTGGAAGATTGCAATACCATTCCCAATGACATCTTCCATTGTAGTTCACACATCAAGGAAGACATCCGTGTGTTTGTTGACATCCCCTATGCCCTAATATAATATCTTTATGGTTTTTAGCTGTTTTTAGTGGGGATGTCTTCACATCATCAGCTGACAACTTGTCAGGAACTCGATACCTTTTCCTAGCACTCTCTGTAGAGAACAGAGTCTACTAAGAGCATGCAAGGTGTTTGATGATAGCTATACCTTACTTGGATGATTTGGAATAAGATCAACAACTTGGTTGCAAAGAATTGCGTACATTTTTTGTATACAAGTTAAACTGTAGAATGTGTGCTACTGAAACTGATGCAGCTGATGCAGATGAACTGTGTCTTCTCTGGCTCTGTGCTGACTCTTTTTTTACCTTTGCTGCAACTATAGAGTGACAAATTAGAGTTTGAGTTAGCAAAAAAACAGTTTGTACATACCAGTTGCCTCTGTGGTAACTTTGACAATTGTACAGATTACACCTGCACTGTCTGTGATACCTCACACTTTCATGTCAATGTGCTTCATTGAAATGCTTCAAAATTTCTGCATTTCCAACATTTTCTGCATACCCTTAGGCAATGATAAACTTTGGATACAAGATATTGAGTCAGTGTCTCAGGCCCAGCATAGATATATAGAACAAGCAGCCTAGAACCATCCATGGTGCCACTATAGGAGGCACTAGCTATAAGCAGACAATACTTACTAGCTGGTAACAGTTACTGCAGATCATTATGAACACCAAAATAAGAAGTTTACACAAAACCAGTTTGGAATTACTTATCACAACTGTAGAAGCATGTACAAACATAGCTATGGTGTTTACAGTTAGTAGGCGGCATTCACTGATTGCCATAAAGGTATTGAATAGCAAATCTTCAAGCAGCTGTAGCTAGCAAGTTCCCCTAGGGGAATTGGATTTCAAACTTTTGAGGGGTCATTATTGGCATCATTCTGATGTACACATTTCTTGGTAAGGAATTTATTCCCAGTTCTGACTATAAGACCGTGTTGCATTATGTGTCATAATCATAATTGCCTCATCTACAATTTTAGGCATACACATTAATAACCAAGGATGCAACCTAGAACGCTTTAATCTCTTCCTGTTTTTGAGCTTTTACAAAACCTGCTAACCTACAATGTGATTATAACCAAATGAGCAGCCTATTATTACAATTGAGAAATCAATACTGTGTAAAATCAGAAAATCATACATGTTATATTTAATTGGGAGTGATTGACTGAACAAATGCCAGCAGATTTCATTGCAATGCAGCTTAAACTAGGGTACTTTTTTTTCAAAAGACCAATCATTATATTAAAATTCTATCAAATTTCCTGCTAAGGTAATGTTCAAGTACCTCTTCTTGTGTGGGATCAAATATGCTAGATATAGCATGAAGCAAAACTTCTGGAAGCACAACGTCAACAATATTGTGATTAAAGCTGAAATTAGAAATTTAATGCCATAGCTGAGTCATTTTTCAATACAAAAAAGTGTGGTATTATTTTGAAGTATCATGGCAGTGGTGAACTGAAAAAAATGATCTGAGTAGTCAAAATGATCTATCTAAGTCCTCGCGGCACTTTATCCACTAGGCCTTGTTACAACAAAGTACGCTGGCAACATTAGTTTTAGTGTACTTAAAATGGCATAATATTTACCATCCTTTTTGTGTTACTTGATCATCCAAGCAATGAAAACTTCACCATAATATTATTTTGATGGCAATTATGATTGATTCTTTATCCCCTCAATAAATGCGATGGCTCAAGAGATTGTAACTCACACTGTGTATGAAATTAGCTATTGTTGGAAAGATTTATCAGCAAGAGCTGTACCTTCTAGCTAGTCATGCTTCAGCCATACAATCAGGACATGTCACTCAGTATATATTTCCCTGCGAGTTATGGGCAAAGTCTTTATTAAATCCACCCCTACTTGACGCCACAGCTTAGATGTCATTGGACAGGATACATTAGTGCTGCTTAAATGCCGGTATTCCACCTAGCAATTGTTTGTAGAGCTTTTCACAATAACTACATGTTCTATTTTTTTCCCTCCACAAATTGAACAATTCTAACCATAATTGGTGATACTTTGGTGAACTCCCTAGATGATCGCTGTCACTAACTGTAGAGGAAACAATAATACCATCAGTTACTAGCCTTGGAAAATAGCCATTTATATGTAAACCACCATTATGTTCTTTTCAGTGCTAACCTTTACACCTGCAATCTTTGCACCAACACGATAAAAAAAAGTTCCCTCTAATAATGCTTCGCTCTTTTCGTAGTGCTATGGTTGTCCAATTTTTTGATAACTATCTCACGTCCTCACTGTACTTATTTGTATCTATTAAATCTTATTAGCAATATGTTTCTGACAGTGTAGAAAGGGAAAGAGAGTGTCCCATTTACAAGGGGTCCCTGTATTTATCATAAATAGAAAAGGGGACCGGCGGAGCACCAATTTTGGGAAAGTCCCCGAATTGACACGCCGTACATTTTCTTCGGAGTACATGTATCAGCACCCAGTATCTCTGATCACTTATTGCTACCCGGTGCGTGTTCGGTTGAGTGAAACCACAGGGCCAAAGCCCAAGTTTACAAGGGTAGTTTGCAAATTGTGAACTTGAAGTTTGCAACGAGTTAACAAGTGTTCGAGGTTTACAAGTAGTTGCCAAAAAGTGTGCATGTAGTTCACAATGGACGGCCCTGCAAACTGCTTAGTAGTTGGCAAAGTGTTCTTTAACTCAGCTATAAACTCAATGTGTACCTCTTGTAACAAATTGGATAACTCTTTGTTGACTATGATGATTAATAAAGGAAAACTAAATATTAAGATATATTTCATAAACCAATACAAATAACATGAATAAGTACAGAAGCAAATAAGTAAAATGTATATATACGTATATATATATATATATATAAATAGATTAATAAAATTTTTAATATCTAATAATGTAATAACACAAATTTATAGATGAATAAGTAAATAATAAAGAAAAATAAAGAAAAATAACTAATTAAAAAACCAAATAAATATATTATAAGTAAATAGCTAAATAAATAAGAATAATAAGTAGATAAATGAATAAGTGAACAAGTATATAAGTAAATAAGTAAGTAAATATAAACTGATAGACAAGCAAGCACACAAACAACTAAATAAATAATAAGTAAATAAATAAAACATTTAATAACTTGCAATTATTAGAGCCTTCACTAACAAAACTTTGGCAAAAATAAAGGAATGAATATTATATCCTGATTTTATGATGGTCTATAAAATATGTTTTTTATTTATATATATATTTTTTATTTATTTATGCTTTTATTTATTTATATATTTATTTTTTATGTTACTTAGCTATTTATGTCTCTATTTATTGTGTATTTTTATTTATACATTTACTTTTTATTTATTAATTAATTCTTAATTTATTTTATTTATTTACTTATTATTTATTTATTTTGTTTGTTTATTTATTTACTATTTACTTATATATTTATTAAACAAATGAGTTACAATAACAGAGTAAATTTATTTATTAAATATGATGAATAAGTTAGTTGCCTGTACTGCCTAAAATTGCTGCAGTATTTCCCCGTTGTACCACTACTGACAACCCTGAATGAACTGTGTAGAGCAGGAGCCTCCCGTGGCCAGGTGGATGCGTCTGCCTAACTTCTCTAGAAAAGATAGGGTAGAGGGCCTATGGTGCCTGAGGTCTCTATGGCGACTGGCTGTACAATAAACTGAGGTGCCAGATGTGCATACTTGGCAGACTTCCTTTCTTCGGCCAGGGATGCAACACCTCCAACCTCCAAGGTAGCCCGACTATTTGATTGTATTTATTTATTTTTTTTTATTTTTTTTTAATTTATTTATGTTATATATAATTATATTTATATATTTATTTATTTATTTCTTATTTATTTATTATTAATCTTGATGTAAATATTTACTTATATATATATATTGTAATATATATTTATTATTTATTTATTTATTTACTTAAATTTACTTATTTGTCATTTTATTATATTGTTAGATTTGTTATGGTGGAAATGTTTGTTAGATTATTATGTATGTTAGTTAAAAGTAACCCATACAAAATATCATAAAATAGGTACAGTGTCACCAAAGGAATAGGTGCAACTGACAAAATTAGCGTTGTGTAAATGAGGAAACCAATGCTGCATGAAATGAGACTTAATTAAGTAATAGCTCAGTGTTATTAAAAGTAAGCCAGGTTTTTATTTTTATTTTTCGTATGAAGGTGGACTGTGGTGTGCACCTTTTGGAAGTACCCCTCCCCCCCCACCTACCACCATCACCACCCATGGTGCATGTTTGTGTTGAAAGCCAATATAATACAATGTGTATGTTTTAATAAGTAACTAACATTTACTTTTTCAGTCAAGATTTGATACGTATTCTAATTATCTGTAGTTGTACTATCATCCTATGTTGCATATAGAGGTTATTCGACTCCACCCACATTTTGCGCGCGCTAGACCATTCGGCCATTTTGGGTGGCAAGACGCGACTGCTGTCAGTGGGTTAGTAAACGAGCCTGGAAGTCGTGGAAAAGATGGTGAAGAGTTGCTGTGCGGTTGGCTGTACGAAGAGGCTTACCAAAGGCTGTATTTTATCATTCTACCGATTTCCAGTGGATGATAACCGTAGAAGGCTGTGGATAGCTGCTATTAATAGAAAAGGATGGGAACCTATAATAGTCAGTATAGTTTTGTCTGTTCAGCTCATTTTATAAGTGGGAAGAAAAGTAATGACCACCTCTCACCTGACTATGTGCCTAGTGTTTTTAAGCATTTGGATAGTCCCACTAGACGAAGGCAAGCATCGAAAATGGAGGCTTATGAACGGAGAAAACATGCAAATCAGGCAAGAGCAAAAAGTGTGCAAGCAGACAATGAAAAGCTAGAAGCAGAACGAGAACGAAGTGAGCCAGTTTGTGCTAGTGTGGAATTGCAGGTTGAATCATCAGCTTTAGCTTTACAACCTCATAGCATAGGTACACAAACTGAATTATCTAGTGAAGATGTAAGTTACATGGAGGAGTGCTTGGATCAATCTTTGCAGTTTGTGGGTGTACACACTGATGTTCTGAGTAAAGAATTTATGGAATCTGGTAGCAGTAAGGTACCTGGTGTAATAAAGTTTTATACTGGGCTTCCATCCTATTCTCGTTTAAAAGTTCTCTTTGAGTATGTGTCATCAGGTATTGTGGAAAGTAAATGCTCTGCATTGTCTCTCTTCCAACAATTTTTTGTTGTGTTGATGAAGCTCCGGTTAAATGTCCCTGATCAAGATATTGCATATCGCTTTGGTGTCAGTCAGTCTGTTATTTCTAAAAATTTTAAGAAATGGATTAATGTAATGTACATATATTTGCAACCGCTTATTGTGTGGCCTAGACGTGAAGAAGTTTTGAAAACTATGCCTGAGATGTTTAAGAATGATTTTAGGAGATGTATTTGTATTATCGACTGTTTCGAAGTGTTCTGTGAACGACCAAGTGACTTAATGGCAAGGGCTCAGACTTATTCTAACTATAAGCACCACAATACTATAAAGTTCTTAATAGCAACTTCCCCCCAGGGTGCAATTTCATTTATTTCTAGAGGTTGGGGAGGTAGGGTGTCTGACAAGCATCTTACTGAAAACTGTGGTCTGCTTACCCATCTTCAACCAGGAGACCAAGTATTAGCAGATAGAGGGTTTACAGTGGAAGAATCTGTAGGTTCGTTGTTGTTGTTTTTTAAATGAATTAATTATTTATTTTTATTATTATTTTTTTTTTTACTAGCTATAGCATATTATAAACATCTTGAATTATGTGTGAGTTTGAAATTTAGGTTTGGTTGCACTCCTTTGAAGTTTATTTTAACTATGAGATTTACATTTATATCCAGTTAGCTACGAAAAATAATTTATTGTACCTTAATTTTAGTTAACCATAAAATACTACTGTACGTAGGTGTTTATTGTGCTGAAGTGAAGATACCACCATTCACAAGGGGCAAGAAGTAATTATCACAAGTGGAAGTGGACAAAGCAAGGCAATTATCACGTGTGCGCATACACGTTGAAAGAGTCATTGGAGTTCTAAGACAGAAGTACCGCATATTAGAATTCACAGTTCCAATTAATATGATTATGTGTGATGAGGAGGTCAACATTAGTACAATTGATCAAATAGCTGTTATTTGTGCTGCCTTATGCAATATTTGTGACTCTATTGTATCATAATCATGAGATTTGATTTTGTAATATAATTCATGTATGTCAATTGATGATTTTAACACAAGTCAAAATGTGATCATAACATGATAACTAAATTGTTATAGAAATGTAATAAAGATTTACACTACTGTAGCTAATTGTGATGGCTGGGTTATTCGTTTTCTTTTTCTGTTTTTAGATGACATTGTTTCTTTCCTGTAATCTGGGCAGTCCATTTATTCTTCGGTGCATTAGTTATTTTCAAACATTTGAAATGGAACCATTCAATTTTACAACCAGTGTTTTCACACATAATCATTTTTCCAGCTTCTGGCTCTCTGCAGTAACACCATAATAATATTTCTTGACCTATTAATATTTTTTGATGTGTTTGGTGATAGACTTGTACCAGGTTGCTGTGGCTCCTGTGATAGCATATGTGGCACTGTGAGCAAGCTTCTCCAAGCCCAGCCATACATGTACAGTGGGCACAAATAATTGTTCCACACTTCTCTGCTGCAACCCAAGGTTTTAAATGTGAAGCAGACACAGATTGAGAGTGCCTTACATTCCCAGTCAAGACGACTTTATCATCATCATTGGCTACAGGATGAATACACATATTGGAAACCCAACCAGCCAATAAATACTTATATCCATCTAAACTCTTGTAAGCTTTAAGCTCTTCTTTGGTGTAAGGGCTTGGAGAGTTTATAAAAAAAATTGTAGATATCAGGATATTCAATGTTGGGGACAGTATCTGTTTCTGTAAAACTTTCTCTTGAAGTAGTGTAAGTGTAAGGATCATCTACTTGCAATCCCATACTGTTCAGTTTACTATACCTCAGTTTAGCACTCTCATCCAATTGACTGAAGTAGTCAGAATATTTAGGATTGACAGACATGAGGAAACCCACTCAGTGCCACCGCTGCCACCTCAATCAAACCTCTCTTTGCCACCCAAAATGGCCGCGTGTCAACGCGCGCGCAGGGGTATGGGCGGAGTCAAATAACCTCTTTGGTTTATATATCAATTAGTTGGTCAATTAATTCAGAACATGCACAGGTGCCCTAATATGTGACCGTCTACAGGAAAATCGGGCACAACTATCTGTAGTTGTACTATCATCCTATGTTGCATATAGGGTAGTTGGTTTATATATCAATTAGTTGGTCAATTAATTCCGAACATGCACAGGTGCCCTAATATGTGACCGTCTACAGGAAAATCGGGCACAACGTGGGGAACATCATTTTTATTTTTTTTACACAAATAAGCTCATCAAGACCTGAAGATGAACTCCTTTTAGAGCGAACCGTTTATACACAGAACCGCTCCATTCTGCAAGCATCAAAGATCCATTGAACATCGAGATTTGAGGCCCCAAAGGCGTTGCTAGGGGCGTGCCCGCGTTAATTCCGTATTCAACCGCAACTTGTATACTATTGCTTATTACCGCGCGTAATCCGCAGAGCACAAAAAAAAGCTCTACTGCTGTTTTCTCTTAGTCTTCTTGTCTACTGTGTAAAGGTGAGTGAGCCTGTCTGTAGTTCTATGTTGGTAGTGGTAAGCTATCTTGTTACGGAAACAGCTTTTAGAAAGAGTAGGAAGTCTTTCCTTATTTCGGGGTTGTTGCTGGTAGCCATTTTCGCTGTATTTTTATTCCTTTTCTTTTAGCTTTGAGAATATTGGTGCTGCTGCTACCTGCTTATCTAGTGAGGTACCATGGAAGTAGGAATAATAAAGAAGCAAATTTGAACCTGTACGGCCAAATAAACCACACCCACCAGTATTAACCACACCCATTTAGGATACACCCTAATTTTTTTTTTTCGCAACTGCTCCTAAGTATTATTTAAAAAAAAAAACAACTAGACATCCCCCTGTGTTGTATGTCAGTTCTGTTTTCATGTATTTACTATCTATATTCTATAGAATTTATGATCCTGGAGGAGACAGACATGAAGAATAGACATAATTAAATTAGTTCAATGAAAAAATACTTAAAATTGTCCAAATATGCTGTTTCTGTGTTCACTACCAGCAACAAAATCATTAAGACATGATTTGAGATCAATTTCATCTGTACTGTCTTTATGTACATGAAGAATCATCAAACTGTTGAGTCGTTGTCTACTCATTGTTGACCGCAAGTATGTCTTTATTCTACGTAATCCTGAAGCACTTCTTTCACTCACTGCATTCGTTCGTAGCTGGGCTAACAAGAATAATAATAATAAGCGGTGGACAACGTTTGCCTTGCCGAAGGATCTCCGGGGGAAGACAGAGTTGGTGGGCTGTGTAGGACGATCAGGAAGATCTGGTAAACTACCCGACGAAGAACGCGAAGTAGCCATACTTTAAAAAAGACGGTACTATTACTGCGCATGCGCATATTTCATTAGCCACACCCACCCAGGAGTAAAACCTAAACGGCCATGGCCGTCGTGGCCGTTGCGGTTCCTACGGCCCTGTGGTCTGTCTCTAACTCTATCTAAACTGCACGTTCCTGAGCTGTATTTTCCCGCCTTCACGGCGCAGAGTTAAGTTCTACAGTCCCGCAGTTCTTATCAAAAAACTCATTTCATTGGTTAATCAAATCATGTGACCAATTATAGCGCCGCGCGTGACCAATTATAGCGCCGCGCAAGGGCTAGGGCTAGGGCTAGGGGACCAATCAGAAGAATTCTTTGATAAGAACTGCGGGATGGCTCGTTAAGTTTCACTCGCGCTAAAACTAGAGCTTAGCAACTATCCGGATACTCGTTCTGCAGTAAGTTGATACGGTGACTTCTCGGGCTTATTCCTTCAGTTTCAGAGTGCGCCTGTCCTTCAAACTTGGTCAGTATCAATAGAAATAGGTTATCACTCCATATATGCATTAAAAATATTTTGGTAAAAAATTGACAGAAAGTGCCCAATTTTCCTGTAGATTGTCACATTATGTTAGTCTGCACCTAATTATAAATGTTTGATACACTTTATGTTACTCCTGGTCCATGATCAGTTGTCCTATAGGACTAAGGTCGGACCAATAGAAGAGTCCTACGGGATGTATGCCAAAATTAAATTAACCATTTCATTGTCCATAGTGCTAATGACACTTCTGGTTGGCCATTCTCTGTTACCCTCAGCACGCATGCATGAGATTTATAGCATGCCATTTGTTTGTTTGTTTCCATTGTTAAGGTCCTCATGACTTATTTCTTTCTATTGCTATTGTTCCCAGTTTTTGTATGCGAAGTAACTGTAGTGCAAACTATAATAGTCTCTGGGAAGTTGGTGACAAAATCTGGCAGGCGCCATTTTCCACTTATCGCGAAATACATCCCTGGCTACATCCTTCCTCCCATCCTCCCCCTTCCTCTCCTCTGTTTTTTATTTGAATGAGTAATAAAATCTCTAGAATTGTAGTTCTAGTTACCTTTTTTCCCCTTCATTGTTGTGAAGCAGTCTGCCATATTATTATTATTATTATTACCATCAGCCTTATCATCCTTTTTATTAGGCAATTGCTGTGTCATAAAGCCATCTGAAGCAGCTGTGGCATCATCTAATTTGATGAATGAACTCGTTCCCAAATGCTTAGACCCGGGTAAGTTCTATAATAGCATAGACCAATGTTGGCATGTGGGTGGGGTATATGGGCGTAGCATGTCGGTTACCCCCCCCCCCCCATAATTTTGGGGCACTATCTCATGAAATGATTTCTCACATGAACAATTTTTAACCACAAAAATACACACACCCCACCCCCTCCCTCCCACCCACACTGAAACATCTTCCTATACCACTGTTATGGTATTATAATGTGGTAGATCTGTATAGTTATCAATTTTAATATAATGTTGTGTTGTTTTATTGTTGTTCATTTTCTTCTTCAAGTAGTGAGCTAAGTCAAGTGTTAAATCAAAATTTATGCAATCATTAACCCTCAGCGCGCATGTGCGAGACGGTTATAGTAGTCACGTTGTCTATCTATTTGTCTGTCTGTCACGCTCTGATTTTGGAGATTACTAACAATTAACAGTTGATGTAGGTATGAACTTACTCAGGACAAGATTTAGGACCATTTATTGTGCTACTTTTTTTTATTTCGGGCTAATTGTTGAGAAAACTTGAAGCTTTCAGCACCGCGCAGTTTAAATTTTTCTGAAAAAATCCCCGTATACTTCTGAAGTTTAACAGTGGACAAAGCAGCTCATATTAGCATTAACCCCCTCCAAACGTGAGGACCCGCACCCTCCCCTCTCTGTGGCTTATTTAGCCACACACTATCCTTTGTAGGAATAAAAAAGTTTCCCCCCCCCCAGAAAAAAAATCCTGTATGAAGCCCTGATGAAGAACCTCAATTATATGCTCGAAGTATCCAACATGCTCTTGACAGCAAATCAATATTAGTTGGGGAATAATATTGTACTGGACTGTTGTGATTGCCCTTGACTTGTAACTCAATTAGTCAGCAGGTAAATAGAAATAACGAGGGTTGATTTAACCAGATGATTGAATATTTGATCCTTTAGGTTTCCTTTGCAGTGAGAAAAAACTAGCAAGTTCTACCATTTCTGTAAGTAAGCTTTAATATGATTATGATTTAACCTTGTGATCCAATGCATTGAGTCTGAGTAGCAGATTTCACCCTTTGGTGATGTCAGAGCTATAGTTTAGCTTTGTTGGTTGATTAGAACTATTCCCGCTCGTATCGTGTTCACACATACACACTCACAAACGCACACACAAAATAATACATAAAGTATATTCATTATTATAACTAGCACTGACAATTATGCTTGTGGTTGGTCATTAGACAAGTTTTGCCTGCCCAGTGAGAGCAAAAATTATGCTTTGATGTTGTTGTTATTTTTTTTGTTGTTGTTGTTGTTAATTGGGACTTGCTCTACACCAACTTTTTATTTAAATTTTTTCTATTAAGTTCAGCATGCAGCTATAAATTCACTCGGCTAGTATCAATCCTTCTATAGTTCCCGTGTCAGTGCAATAAAACAAACAAGCAAACAACAACAACCCTGTTCACACCATTTATAAGCACCATCCATTATACAATTAATAACAATATCTTGTAATTAGGTGCAGTAACTCGTGAATATTTATAAGCCTCGATTATCCATAACTTCCGTTTATCTGAAAGTAATTTTTTCGGATTCAGATGGACACTGTATGAAACACACGTACCAGAAAACATAGACGTAATAGTCATTCACCCATGTGTAGACATAAAGAACAAGAACAATATTTCCTATTTACAGTAAGTGTGGATTTCAGTGTCTCACATTCTCACAGACTATATCCTTTATAATCTGCTTTGTGCTTGGGGGATGGAATTAGTGGGATTGATTTATCATGTTGTTGTAGTCACATGAGTGGTACACTCAGAGTGTGTGTGGGGGGGGGAGAGGGAGCGTGTCCCACATCTCCTTCAATACTATCACAAATCATGCATTCATCTTGTATTATTTTATCTCTATCACAAGAATTTAACCTCCTGACTTACTCACTTGATTATTAAACAACTTCCGTCCTCCCCCTTTCCTTCCCCAACCACTCCCCCAATAGCTCGCCCGAACAGCTAGTACAATATTTTAAAGAGTATGAATGAACAACATTCAGTATGGAGTTAACTATATCTCTCACTGAACTTTCATTATTAGCCCTCACCGCGTGTGTTTGTCTGTCATGCTCAATTACTGACACTTAACTGTTTTAGGTATGAGCTAACTCAGAACAACCATTTAAGACCTTTTATGTTGCCACTTTTTGAAATTTTGGGAACTCTGCATCAGTACTAGTTTTTCCCCTATCATCGCGTAAAATTTCTTGCTGTCCATCGTGGTTTGGCTTTGTACTTTAAAGTTAACGTGTGCTGGAATTGGAGTTCACATTGAAAATGGATACTGGTAAATGTCTCTGGCCTGTTAGCTTCTTCATGAAGACAGCTTTTACGTATACCATTTTCGTTGTTCATTCTATAGTGATACCTAATTAGAATAGCCAATAAATCATTCTTTTGGTCCTAGATGATTTTGTAAATAGCTTGCTAGTGTATAGTGGCGCTGAGGGATCGCACTTATGGTGCTTCATTATGCCAGTGAACTAAAAACACTATTGCACAATCTAATTGTAAGCCATATATCATCTCACATATATACTTCGTTTGATCTGGTTTATAAATGCATTTACAGGTAGTTTTAACTTCACAAACTTGCTTGATTGTAGAGTTGGTAATTATCATGAAAACGTATTAGTAATGAGCTAACTGCAGCAATAGATTAATGGAATAAGAATGAAAATATTCAGCATGGAGTAGCTATATCACAGAATTTCATTAAGATATGTGTGACTACTATGAATTGACAATTATGTGATAGGTATTTTCTCTAATTAAAGCACTCCACATTTGTCATTCACATTTTAACTTTGCTTTTTGCTTACGAAAGTTTGAAGTATTTCAAGGGGGACAAAATGCCTTCAAGGGGGCGAGCACCCCCTGGCCCCCCTAAATGAACCCCTGAATACCCACATGCTAAATATAGTGACCCATTTTGTTCTGAAAGTGGGTATAGTAACTACCGAGTA
>WLWD01001590.1_pt1 | contig 94075 bp, 69 predicted proteins | sample 6712731 | NCBI WGS metagenome assembly WLWD01 (sample SAMN12718690, study PRJNA576275) | sponge metagenome | isolation source: marine sponge | host: Mycale hentscheli | place: New Zealand: South Island, Marlborough, Capsize Point | collected 2014-11-01
CTGCTCCAACTACATCTGCTCCAACGACTTCTGCTCCAACGACATCTGCTCCAACGACTTCTGCTCCAACAACGTCTGCTCCAACAACGTCTGCCCCCCAGACAACCCCCTCAGTCATGCCAGGCACATCCGCCCCACCAGCAATGCTCAATATCACCAGCTTTAATGCATTCTTGCTCAATAGCTACTTCTCCACTCTCGTGGGAGCTCTGACTGCCGCTAGCATTTGTGGAGCTCCAAATGGGCCGTGTGTGAATGCATCGCAAGTTAGTCCTTGTGTTGCATGTATTGCAGCTGCCCTTCCTCCTCCAGTGCCTTTCCCAGAGGGTATCATCATTCCTTCAACTGTTGTTCTTGGTTAGAAAGATGCTACAAGAAAAGTCCACAAACTTTGTACTTAGTTCATTTTTATCATTACTTATTGTATTTTAGAATTTCATTGTAGTTTATATTGTATTGAAAAATTATAACCATTAATGATATAGAGTGAAACAGCTTCTTAATTAAAGGTGTGACTCACTACTATCTATGCCAGCACCACACTTGTATTTGGAGAGCTGTCACTTCATACTTTAAGACTAAGGTTGGAATTTGGCAAGAACATGTCACAAAAATAAAACTGGCCTTTACTGGCAACCATAATTACTAACTTTACATTTCAATATGTCCAACATTCTTGAACAAGATTATTGATCTATATCAATTTGAGAGTTGATAACATAATATTAACATCATCATGTGCAGTTACTACTTATAAAGGACTACAAGTACATAGCAGCATGAAGCCAATGGGAAAAATTCACCTTTTAGCCTTATACCAGTGTTGTTTTGGTTTAGCGATTCCAGACTTTCTTAGTTTTAGTTATTCATACTAAAAAAATATCTTGAATGCTTAGTTTTAGTTTTTTCCCAAATTCTCCCTGAAGATTTAGTTAGTTTTTAGTTTTTCTTCAATACCATGACTGTAGAAGATTTAGTTAGTTATACTATCAATTGTCTTAGTTTTAGTTAATTTATGTTGCCTCTCAAATTCTGCAATAATGAGACTCCTTAAAGAAAATTGTTCACGTAGTTTTTCCAAAGAACTTCAAAAATGGCATATTTCTGTGAAAACCTGGGTATTATTAATAAAGTATGGTATTTATTATGTAGTTTAGAGAATAATTACTTGATGGGAATTTATATTTTCATTTAATAATGACATAGCTATAGAATTGTTTACAATAAAATTGCTTAGTTTTAGTTTTTGTCATCCACTCTACTGGTAGTTTTAGTTATTATCGAATTTACTGTCTTCTAAAATAATTAGTTTTAGTTTTTTTCATGTTCTCTACAGCTTAGTTTTAGTTATTCTTACCAAAAGTAAAATACCCCAAAACTAAGGGGTTTTGGTTTTAGTTTTAGTTAACTAAAACAACACTACCTTATACGCTGGCTTACTGGGAAAGTTAAGATGGAAACCCACTTTGCTAAATGCTGGCAATCGTCATTATGATTATAATAGAATAGCTGCCAAAATTATTAAGATGCAGCCACATACACAACAAACATTGACTACAAACAATTCATCCATAAAGACAAGATGACATTCCATGAGATCTTTCTTTGACCATCATTCAACTTGGACATGCACATAGGCACACCAAGATGACGAATCTACAAGCACACACACACACACACACAAGTTCATCCATACATATTGATATGCTCCCCTACTCTCATGAGTAAACTTACATACGACTTCATTCATCCCGTAACTTGTCTGAAGAACTTGGTGACTGAGAGAGTCTCGTTAAACGCCACCCGACTGAGAACAAGCTCACTCTGAAAGCCATGCCTCCTCATATTCACACACACTTCATCTGGACACAAGTGACACTACTGTGTGTGAGTTGGAGATCTATCAGCTGTCAGCCATTTCACCTGGTTTATTCTCTTTAATCAGGACGAGGTAAAGGACACCGTGAGGAGACAAAATGCTTGGAACGCACTTCAAGAAAACATCTGTTATCTGGTGCACAAAAATGCAATCAAATAAGATAATCTCTCTATTCCTGCCCCCTACCCCGCCCCCAAATAATCTTACCTCTCTGCCATCTACTCCACCAGCCCAACTTGCCTCTATTCCACAACCTCCAACCTGACACAAACCAGCAAAATAATAATAATAATAATAACAACAACAATATTTAAATGCAGTTTGAAAATCTTACTTCCTCTGAAGGAGTTACTACATACGGAGGATTGAAAATAACAACGTCAACACTGTGTGCCAGTCGATGCTCCATACTAGACAACTAAAAATAACCAATCACAGCTTCCAATGAATGAATGAATGAATGAATGAATGAATGAGATGTGACATATATACTCACCAAGTCCATTACTAAAGCATCTGAATATGAAGATAACTGATTCATGCTGAGAGTTTGCCTGGTACAAGAACTGGCTGCTGCATTTCTATCAATTGCCCTATAATGATAGTAGAACATATGATTACATCACCTTAGCTACAGCAAATATTTAGCCTAGCTACAGCAAATATTTATTGTAATTTCAGTTTCACTAACCAGAGAAAGGAAGGAGCTTCAAGTAGCTTGGCCAAGAAAGCCAGCACAACACCACTACCAGACCCCACCTCCACACAGATGGTCGGCCTACAAGAAACAAACCATTAATTTAATAGGGCACATAGCTAAATACTAATTTAGAAACTGCTAACTTCAACTGGTTGAGAAATATTGATTCTTTTTCTAATGCATCCAACAACAGGAAGGTGTCTTCAGCTGGTTCATATACATCTCTGTATTTAGAGCTGAGTTGTGGATACAACGGAGTTGGAAAGCCAGACAATTGTTGTGAGTTCATCTCAATCTGCCTACGTTAGGCGACCTTTACCTGCTTCGTATGAAATGTCCTCTGACACGTGGATGCTGTATGGCTTATTCGATACACCTTGTCCGACTCCCAGTCTTTCACCCTACGAAAGCAAGCTGGGAGGTTATCCGGTAGGCTGATAGTTGTTCTTCTAATGAAATTTGTATCTCTTTCTTTCGTGTGGTAGGATTTCTTCGATACTTGTTTGCTGACGTCAGCACCTTCGTGCCGAGTGTGCCACTCCTCCTTGGTGTTGGTTGTCCAGATCTATTGTCCATTAGAAGATTCTCCTTTTCACCGACTCTTGCACGTGTACTCGTGCACTGAAAAAAGCTGCTGGAACTCTTCAAAGAGGTAATTTAAGTCCACCAGGACCCAAGCTGTATTTAACTTGTCATGAATTTCACTAGTAATTTAGACTTTAGTGTTGGTTGAAATATACAATGGTATATTATTTCATGTTTTCAGCTGGCTGGTCTTGAGGTCTCAGTCATTCGATCCATCCTATGCCTCACATGTGCAGGAAAAGAAGGAACCTAGAGTAGATACTAAGTATGTGGCTATGGCTGAGGATTGGTGCAGTGGAGCGGATGACTGGTTCAGGTGAGAAGACACACTCGTACGTCTTTCTTTTTGTGTACCCTTCTTTTTCTTCTCTCTGTAGTGACGAGACTCTAGGTTGCAGTGGTGAAGACAATGCAAGAAAGACATCACATGACTTGCCTTGTAAGAATGAGTCACATGATGTTCCTAAGTCATGTGATCAACTGAACACTACAGTGTCATGTGATCACATTGCAAAGTCATGTGATCAGCCAAGCACTACAGAGTCATGTGACCAGCCAAGCACTGCAGAGCCATGTGATCAGACGAGCATTGCTAAGTCATGTGATCTTCCCAGTGTACAAGACTCGAGTACCTCTCAATGTGGGAGGGGCTCTGTGGTAGATCAGACAAGTGCCGCCTGTGATGCTGACAAGGAGAGCACCCACCTCCATCCCTATGTTGGTCCCGCCTACCCAGCTGGCTACATCAGAGTGACACATTCTTCAGATGGTGGCCAGTGTGATATCAACAAAGCAAAGGCTGTGGAATTGCTGGAACACTACTCCGTGGAGAACCCAGACTGCCTGTTGCTGAGGACCCACCAGACCAGCAACAATAGGCTGTCCAGCATTCATGGGAAGGTCAGCAGTAGGGGAGGGGCAAAGGAGAGCAACAAGGGAAGAGATTTGAAAGCAGTCACGAAGAATAATTCTGGAGAAGCATATGAGAAAAGTGTAGCAAAGCACGGAGATGTGGCCTTTATGAAGTTTCAGAAGGAACTGGACAAGTGCCCACGGCAATTACTGAGGTACTTTTGTGAAGATAGTTGCACACACACACACACACACACAACATAACACACACACACACACAACATAACACACACACACACACAACATAACACACACACACACAACATACACGATAACACACTCATACATACATGTGCACACACTGCATATCTTTGCAATGGCAATCAACAACATACCGTACCATACATGTGATGCAACATACCGTACCATACATGTGATGCAACATACCGTACCATACATGTGATGCAACATACCGTACCATACATGTGATGCAGGTGCTTGTCCAAGGTTAGCACTAAATGATATTGGTGTGAATATAAAATTAGCAGGTACCAAGCAACCAATGTATGTTTTATTATTAACTTAGGGAGAGAGCTTCAAGTTTGATGATGGTGCTGATCATGCCTGCCTCTAGGCATGCTTAGATAACCTTGTTAACTGCTTAGTGAATCCTCTTAGTGGTGGTAGTGTAACTGAGTTGTATGGTGTTTACAAGATTCAATTTTCATCCTAGCCTATTTCCTATTTGCATAAATGACGCCCATGTTCTTCAAAATGTAGTAACCATGGAAATTAATGTGTCTAATTTCTTGGTCTAGTGTAACTGAGTTGTATGGTGTTTACAAGATTCAATTTTCATCCTAGCCTATTTCCTATTTGCATAAATGACGCCCATGTTCTTCAAAATGTAGTAACCATGGAAATTAATGTGTCTAATTTCTTGGTCTAGTGTAACTGAGTTGTATGGTGTTTACAAGATTCAATTTTCATCCTAGCCTATTTCCTATTTGCATAAATGACGCCCATGTTCTTCAAAATGTAGTAACCATGGAAATTAATGTGTCTAATTTCTTGGTCTTGGCAGGGAAAGAAACATTTGACTTTCTTACTTGGTTTATTTAGCAACTTTGTGAGAACTAAGAAATGTAGGAGAGACATGGCCCAAGTCTTCAGGATTAGGATAGATAGCTCTCCATAGGTAATTAGGAACTGCTCTGATCAGTGCCATGAAAATTCTGTGCCCCCCAGCCCCTCCCCTCCCCCCATAATATAAGGTTGAGGATAAACACCTGCTCTGTGTACTAGACGTGCGTGTTTATTTCATTATGCGGGTTGGCATCCCAAGTCTATTATTTATTTTATTGGCAGGCATTGCTACATGTGTGTATAGAAGTTTTGTTAATTGTCACTGGAATTCTGTCACTTTCCATAGGAATGTCCAGTTCATGGACTCGATCATGCTGGACCAACCCAAATAGTTCTGACTCCACCCACACCCACACTTTCACGCCCACCAGTGCATGTGGGCGGTACAAAGGTCAGCTTGTATTGTGTATTGCCTCCAGCAAATATTTGATCAACCAACTTGTAAGTGTTGCATCTTTGAACACTTGGCCCCCTGAACTGTCCTGTGCAAGGACGGTTCTTTTCTCCAGGAATTACAATTCAATTTTTTGCTTTGTGTTGTGGTTTTGGAGGTGGAGACAATAGAGGGGCGTAGAGCCGTGTGGAGGCAGTGAAGAGATTCAAACCCTTGGTTATTGTGTAGCTCTGAGACTCGCTGATCAAGACGTGCCAATTGCAGGTCCATATGTCAGAGTGCTCTATTCACTCTGGTTTGTGTGAAGTGGTGAGCATTATTTGTAGAATCAGCCAATTACGCCTTTAGGCGTCAACAGAATTATTGAATTATGTGTTTATTTAGTTATAATAGCCAATTAGTCTGCAGTTAAATGGGACTGACTTTTTTTTTCCCCTCAGTTCTAGCCGAGATTATTTTAACGGGGAAAGTGGGTATGGTAAAGAAAGTCTATTTTTAGACAAGTCTAAAGTAATTAATTTAGCTTGTTTAGTTGGAATTGCAACATGTATGTGTAGTGTGGCCATAATGCATAATAGCTACAAAAAACAAACAAACAACTATTGATGTTGTCTACAAGTTGCCTCATGCAATTACTACATTATTAACAGATATTGTTGGAAAGGAGAAGCAGTCCACATGACTCAAACTGACATAGCCAAGTGTGTGGAGGCGTGTCCAGTCTGTGGGGCGGACCGAGTCTACGAGTGTCAGCTCATGCCCCAGGCTGTCTACTACCTCCAAAGACTTCACTCCCAATGTCGTGGTGAAGACCCAGAGGGGATGTCTCAACCAAACGACACTGTGGAGTTTGGAACAGTGTTAATTTACACGTGCTCTCAAAGTTGCTGGAACCATCACACAGTTGCTGATGCTCAGAGCACAAACTGCACCACTACAGGCAGAGGATCAGAAGACAATCATTTAGCTAGGTTTAAACAGGAGTTAATTTTTGTACAAACTGAATGAATAACATTTATTTTTATTATTTATTACAAAGTGAGGGAGTGGCATGTCAATAAAGTTCATGAAAGTGATTCAGAATTGTGTGTAACATCGGTTCAGCCGGTCCCAATAAAGTCTTGGTGCTGGAGGCTGAACTGTGTATGATGTAGGGAGACTGTAGTTCCTAGGGTGAGTGGGTAGCTGCTGTGTGGCATGCTGATTGTAAGTATAAGAACGTTGTGAAAACGATGGTGGTGGAGGAGGAGGAGGAAGTTTCACAGTTGTCTTTCTGATGTTATTACATGAATACCTCGCTGGTTTATGAGCTATTGTGTACGTTGCAGTACTTCTGGATCCATTCACTGCTGACAATGGCTTCCTAGACGTAGTCTTGGCAGGTGGTGTCTGTCTGGTACCACTATTGGCAGGTTTAGATCCACCTACTTTGACTAGATTCTCTTTAGCCGCACACGTCTTATTCTGCACCTTGTCTTTAGTCTTTTCCACGAAAGTTTTAATTTCATTCGCGTCCCTTGCGATTGAAGATTTAGGTGTGGTGGTAGCTTTGGAGCTCTTCTTGATGGCTATCTTGCTTACTTTGGATGAAGTATCCACTACTATAATGGACGACTTCATCTTATTATTCTTGGAACCACACTTGACAGAAGCAGTAGTATCTCCACTGCAGGTTGTGGCATTTGATGTATGCAATTCCACTCGACTCTCATTGGAATTCACTGAACCACCACCAGTAAAAGTAGATTTACAAACTGCCTTAGAATCACGTACTTCTTTAATCTTCTCTCCTGTCTTACTGCAATCTTTAGCCTTTTCTGATGGAAAAGAATTCATTTTTGTACTGCTAGTTGATTTTCCGACTCTCTCAGAACCACTTGTAACTGCAGCAATCTCGGTATGAATCTTCACTTTCCTCGATTGAACTGAAGTAGTGGCAGTGACGGTTACCAGGCTGCTTTGGGTTGATGAGTTCTTTCCTTTGATGGTGGTATGCTCCTTGGTTGACGTCAAAGCTCTGGTTGCCACCTCCTTATGCCCCTCACCTGTTGAGACTGACTTGGTGGTGGTAGGTTTTGCTGGACTTAAGAATTCTTCCAGCTTCTTTTCTGCTCTTATTCTCTATAATAATAACATCATCGTCATCTTATTATTATTATCATCATCATTACTATCATTGTAGGTATTTCTAAATTATATTCTGTAGCTATTCTATGAACTTGAACAACCAAGTGTGCTCCAGATAGTTTCTTTACTGTGATTTATGGTGATGACAAGCGAGCAAGCCAAGCAAATGGTATTCAATTAAAATTTACCAACACACGTGTTACAGATAGGAAATGGTATTTACCAAGCCTTACTTTACCAGTTGAGAGCTTTTATTAAACTAAGCTTTCAAGTGAAGTAAAGAGCATGCACAGCAATCACACACCTATTGTATTTTGCAGGCACACACAAAACTGCAAGATATAGACATAGAATGAGAGTTAACTAGGATAGTCAGGCCTTCATACAGACAATGGGAGCCCTGGGATTTCCACCCCTAAATTTAGGCCCAACCCCCCCCCCCCCACCCATTTTTTTTTACCCTGAAAAAACAAAAAAAAAACAACAACAAAAAAAACAACAAAAAGAAAAAAAAAAAAAGAAAAAAAAAAAGGTTAGTTTGTAATGTATCCAACTCTTCTTTAAAATACGGACTTTTAGTTTCGGTCTTTTCACTTTATGCACATTTAATTTTAGAAGTGTAGATGCTCTCCTCCAATGTGACTCTACAACTCCCCTCCCACTTCCTGTATGAATAAATGGAAGCATATAACATTGTGCGCATGATAAAGACTAAACTGAGTACTTGTGCTGCACAGGTAGGGAAATAGCTCAAATAAAGTTTGAAAGACCAACGAAATGAGTTAAACTATAGCTCTGCTTTATATGTACCAGACTCATAGATGTGGGTGTGAATATGTGCACAGGTTGAAAGTACTTCACTTGCTTTACACATTTGCCAATCAACATACACTAGTGGTGTGCTTGAGCACAAATGGCGAGCGAGCCTTAAACTACACTATTGTTAAATGATTGATTTTAACAACTTACACTCAAGCTACTAAAATAAAGTCGAGTTTTTAAATTACGTATGCGGTAATGGGGATTCAATGCCATAGTAACTACTCCACGCAACTGTTTGAATTGAAAAAGAAGCAACAAAATCAAGTCACGTTATTTAAAGTTTTCTTTGCGACATTCTTAATAGTAGTTGTAACGGACAATATTTTCACACAACTGAACATACCTACGCAAGACTTACCTTCGTGGTTCGTCTAGTGGAAAATGAATTTACAAGTTAATGCTGTTGAGTAGGGCTTATAACTGTGAAAAATAGCGACTAACTCGAATAGAAATGGAGCTCCCATAAGTTTTTGCGTTTTAACTGCACCCGCAAAAGAATTCAAAGTGGTAAACAATTCAATTTCTAAGGTGATACGGGTAATGGTCGCTAAACCGGAGGATTCTGTTTAGTGAAGTTTGGGACGGGGTCGAACGCGGATCAAACACAAAAATACGAAGGGTCAAAGTACAAAATGACATACATACATCCAAACATATAAATAAACAAACATCCCTGATTTTCAATTGTGTTACCCCTGTAAGTGTCTCGCTCGCCAATTACCTTTTTTAGTTTGGCAATAGTTATATCTTTAATTTGATGAGGTGTGAGAGGTCCCACCAATTTACAGCCGTTCCTGGTAAAAGCCTACACACGCACACACAAGTATCCCTAGAAGAGTAAGACCAAGGTGGTCACGACCTCTCACCTCATGTCTTGAATCCTCATAGAGTTCATAAGGTTCTCCTGGAGTAACCCTGATCTCCAATACTTGACGGACTGTGTTGGGTTTATCATCAAAATGGCGTCCTTTAACAGGCGTGAAGCTGACGCTGTATTTGTTGGAGGACACGTACGGAATGATTCTCTTCACAGCCTCATCAATGGCACACTTCAAGTGGTCTTCTTCTCGACGCGTAATCTTCTCTCCATATATGACACCAGATGGGCGGACGCCAAACGCCAGAATTCCCCCATCACTGTTCAGGAAGGACACGATGTAACGGGCTATCAACTGATGAACAAACAAATGATAGTTTCACAGCAACCACATGAATGATTGGCCTACGTTATATGCATCGTCAATCTGGTCGGGTAACTCTCTGAACAAGGAATGATGAAGATCTTCTTTGTAGCCAATGTTATCCAGCACATCATATTCTCTGCATGAGGAGGAAAAAAAATATACATAGAATCATCTAAAAATACGAATGCTAATGGAACAAACACACCAAGATAGGTTTAATACTACACTGCTGCTCTGCTGGTGAGTGGGCTGGAAGGCATGGGGTAATCACTTTTAATTTTCTGTCCATAATCACTTCATTAATACACACAAAGAATGAGCAATACTGGGTGCTATCTCACAGTGAGTTTACTTGAACTTATACTTAATTAGCTCATTTGATAAAAGCATAAATAAAGATGTGCTTCAGCACAAATGGCGAGTGAGGCATTGTGTGCATCATTAGTCCAAATAACAATGTATGCAAAAAATTATTTATATAGTAGATTTCAATGATTCAGTCATTCTCGGCTGAAATAATTATAATAGCAAATTTTCTCGTTCTAACAGCCAATATTGTTACTTAAAACTTAACCCGACGTTTTGACTTCTTGACCCCTGAAGAGGACTTCGGCAAGAAGTCGAAACATCAGGCTAAGTTTTAACAATATTGGCTGTTAGAACGAGAAAAATTTGCGTATATTATAGTATATTATCCTAGCTCCTAGTCTCCTAGTTTAGGAAGGCACCATCCAGTCCATTGTATAAGTATGTAGCCGTTGAACACTAATTTTACATAACAAATATGGAATTACTTTCTTATAGTAGTGGTACGTTCTGTAGTGTAAGCCGTATCAACTATTTATGACCAGTAGATCCTGACAAAAACACTCAGCTACTAAAACATGGCCAAGTTTTTGGAAATTGTATATGGTAAAGGGTTTCAATGCCATAGTAACCACTCAATGCAACCTTTGTGATTAGAAAAAAAGAAGAAGCATTTCTAAGGAATCACCGAACAGTTTCAAGCCCAACTCAAGACTTGTTTACTGCTGTAGTAGCACAAGAAACTGAGGGGAAGCCAAAACCTGTGTTAAAAAAGGCAGATAATTTCTTTACTTGTTAAATGTTAGCTTCACTGTTAGCTAAGTAGTGGCTACACACAAGACTGGATATACCAACACAAGACTTACATTTTATTCTTTTTATGGCAAACAGCACATTAACCAAGATACCTTACTACCGCCACTAATAACAAATGAACTCCAGCAAGTTTATAAGATCTAACTGAGTCCCGCAACATTCAGATCATATCAGAGTAAAAAAAATTAAATTTCTTTGGATGGCACAGGCAAGCATCACTAACAAAAAGGCTCTGTTTAGTGGAGTATGGGACAGGGTTGCCCACCAAGCGAACACAAAAATGAAAGGGTCAAAATACAAAACTGGCATAATATCTTTGATTTTCTAGTTTAGTACCCGAGGGGTCGGATGTACTAGCGTACGAGATTTCGAAATCATCTGGATTTCCATCGAAGTTTAATGGTCACATTAAACGGGGTTAACAGAGGAGCAAAGGGCAGGGTGCGGAGCGTAAGGGCGCGCACGCTCATCGGAGGTGCAACCGCGTGTGTGTGACCTGTCAATCAACAGCACTAGATAGGCCCATGAGCAGTGGAGAAGAATGCAACTTCCTATCACACGGAGATTCAGCATCAGCGATGACAGACAACCTTAGCGGCGAGACTGTGAACGCCATCATCGATGGCGTGGTCACCAAACTCCGGGAAGCGCCGCGATTCACCATGGAGCCAGGCCTCGAAACCGGGAGAGAGACAGGGAACCCTCAAGGATTGATGACAGAGCCGCAGACCCTGAACGTAAGTCGGGATAGCTTTGAGGGTTCCCTCTCCACCCGCAGGGTGTGATACTTATCGGGAACGTCTTGAGCGTGCTGGTAAGGGTAAAGGGCAGTCACAGCAGCGAGACGGGCAGGGAATTCAGCTATAGCAGCAAGAGAGCTGCTGTGAAACCCCAAAAAGCTGGCACTAGCTAGGGTCAGGAGTAGCCCCAGCAGCGAGAGGGGCAGGTAATCAGCTATGGCAGCAAGAGGGGGCTAGTTATTAGGGTCACCATAGTCCCAGCAGCGAGAGGGGCAGGTAATCAGCTATGGCAGCAAGAGGGGGCAGCTAAGAAGCCCCAGAAGCTGGCGCTAGTTATTAGGGTCACCATAGTCCCAGCAGCGAGAGGGGCAGGTAATCAGCTATGGCAGCAAGAGGGGGCAGCTAAGAAGCCCCAGAAGCTGGCGCTAGTTATTAGGGTCACCATAGTCCCAGCAGCGAGAGGGGCAGGTAATCAGCTATGGCAGCAAGAGGGGGCAGCTAAGAAGCCCCAGAAGCTGGCGCTAGTTATTAGGGTCACCATAGTCCCAGCAGCGAGAGGGGCAGGTAATCAGCTATGGCAGCAAGAGGGGGCAGCTAAGAAGCCCCAGAAGCTGGCGCTAGTTATTAGGGTCACCATAGTCCCAGCAGCGAGAGGGGCAGGTAATCAGCTATGGCAGCAAGAGGGGGCAGCTAAGAAGCCCCAGAAGCTGGCGCTAGTTATTAGGGTCACCATAGTCCCAGCAGCGAGAGGGACAGCAGCAAGAGGGCAGCAGCTGAGATGCCCTAGAAGCTGGCACTAGTTTAGGGGCAGTACAAGCCCGATGGCTAGGGGCAGAGCAGTTGAAAAAGCAAGGGGCTAGCAACCCCAGCAGTAGAGTGCAGAAACAGGGTGGCTAGACAGATCCCCAGCAAGGGGACAAAGCAGTGTCCCCAGCAGAGGGCGCGGGCTGGCAGTATCAGCAGAGAAGCAAGTGGGGGGCGTAGGGTTAGAGGGCTAGGTAAGGTGATAGGGGTGGGTAAGGTAATTACGGATCAGGCCATTCACCTGTGGCTTTTAAGGCATTCACTGGTGGTTGAGGTTGGCTGTTCAGGTGTAAAAAAAAAAAATGCTGGCAGGACACTCAAAGTATATATATTGTGCCTCTGCAAGTCTGAGTGGCACAATATTCTCGCAAGAAGAGCTGGCGGTAGCTGGCTTGCTAGAATTCACCAGTGGCAGTCCAAGCGGACTGGGATGCAGGGGAGGTCCCGGGGAAACCAGCACAGAGAAGCAGTCACTCATCCCAGTGGGTCCCAGACTGGCGACGTTGCCAAAATGTTTGATGGAGCGACTAGGGCCAATGAATTTATTGATTTTATGGAGCTCCCACCAACACGTGGAAAATCTCGTCCCATCACCCAGGACTTAGAAGGTCGGGTCTTGGTGGTACAGGCAGCGGACTTGGCCCAGTCCAGGAAGCTCATACCTGATCTGGCGACTTGGTTGCAATGCTTCGCGTTGTATGCTGCAGCTGTCCTTCAGGAGCAACAGGAGCGGGCCGCCAAGCTGATGGCATATCAGAGTATTATTGCCAAGGCCAGTCTGCGCTACAAGTGGCCATCATGGGTCATATATGACAGGAGCTTCAGGCAAGAAATGGCAGGAGTAACTGGTGTGTCTTGGGCCCGTGTTGACCTGAGTATCTACTCGCTGTGTTTTACTGGGCAGGCCATCTGCAATGAGAACTGGTGTCCCACCTGCCAGACTTCGGGCCACGGCAGCAAACCTGCCCAAGCAGGCCCAGGAAGCGACCACTGGCCACGGCAGCAAACCAGCCACCTAAACCTGAGGTGTGTCGCAGGTACAATAGGTATGGGGGAGACTGCAAATTCGGCTGAGAGTGCAAATACAGGCACGTCTGCAGCTCGTGTGGAGATGCTCATCCAGCCAGCCGATGCAAGCTAGGTGACAAGATGGCAGGAGGCAGCTGGTCCTGAGTGGCACAAGTTGTGCCAGAATAGAACAGTAGCTGTTGCAGATGCCCTGAAATGGGTAATGGAACAGCAGGGTTACGTGGATGACTTCATCACCGTTGGTGCACCAGGAGCCAGCGAGTGTATGAGGAACATTCAGGCCATGCAGGTAACATGCAAAGCAGCAAACATGCCGGTTGAGCCAGAAAAGAATGAAGGACCGGCTACAGTCATCAGTTTTCTGGGTCTGGAACTAGACTCAGTCAGGCGGGAAATCAGAAACTTCTACGTCTGCGATCGCTGATCGTGAGCTGGAGGGGAAAGAAAGCAGCAAAGAAGAGGGAACTGCTCTCTATAGTGGGCCTTCTGACACACGCTAGTAGAGCAGTGAGACCTGGTCAGTCATATGTGAGACAGCTAATCGACTAAGTACGAGAGCCAAGCAGATGGACCATTACGTACGTATTAACCAGGAGGCCAGAACAGACATAGAATGGTGGCACTGTTTCCTCACCAGCTGGAATGGTACTGCCATGATGTTCACAAGTGGGCCCCAATCACCAGACGCCACGGTGACCTCGGATGCGTCGGGCACCTGGGGGTGTGGTGCATACCTGGGTAAGGAATGGTTTATGCTGGAGTGGACAGAATCATTTCGCGAGCTACACATCACGGTGAAGGAACTAGCCCCTATCGTGATTGCGGCCATAGTCTGGGGGCTAACATGGAGGGGCATGTCCATTAGAGCAAAGTGTGACAACTCTGCAGTAGTTGCCATAGTCAATTCTGGCAGCTCCCGAAACCCGCAAGCGATGATTGGTAAGGTGTTTGGCTATCTTGTCGGCGACTCTCGACTTCCGAATACATGCAGTGCACTTAAGTGGGGCTCATAACACACTAGCGGATACCTTGTCTAGAAATAACCTGACGTTGTTTCTCTCTCAACACCCACAGGCACATCCCAAGGCCACAGCCATTCCCACAGCGGCACTCAACCTTATCCTGCTGTGAGAGCCAAACTGGACAGCTACAGACTGGACAAGCATGTGGACTTCTACCTGGAGCACGCATTAGCCACTTCTACAAGAAGAACCTACCACTCAGCCAAGAGACGTTATGTGTCATTTTGTAACTATTGTCACATTCCACCTTTACCGACTTGTGAAAAAATAATGTGTCGTTATGTGGCTTTTCTAGCGAATGAGGGTCTCAGCCATGTCACAATAAAGGGCTACCTGGCAGCCATGCACCACCTTCATATAGAAAATGACGCTGGGGAGGAATTAGTGCTATGCCAAAACTGGAACTAATCATCAGAGGGGTCAACGGTCAGGATGTGTCAGGCATCCAAAGTTGCCTCACGACCACGCCAGCCAATTTCAGTCGAGCTACTTGGGAAAATGCAGAGTGTTTGGGCAGCAGCTCCGTCCTGGGATAACACTATGCTATGGGCGGCAGCCTCACTTTGTTTTTTTCGGCTTCTTGAGGTCTGGTGAAATTACAGTGCCAGGGGACTAGTCATTTGATCAGGCGAGACACCTAACATGCGGAGACGTCACCGTCGACTCCTTGGCAAATCCCACCATGCTCCGGGTAAAAATTAAGGCCTCCAAAACGGACCCATTCAGATTGGAGTGGACATCTTGTGGGGCGAGTGGGCACTCCCCTGTGTCCGAAGTTCTCAAGTACATAGTGATGAGAGGCTCCCACTGGGGCCCTTCTTTCACTTCAAGGACGAAAAACCACTTACTAGGTCAAGATTCGTAAAGCAAGTGAGGGGAGCCCTATCCAAGGCAGGAGTGGACAGTTCCCCTTACTCAGGTCACACAGCTTTCGCAGCGGAGCTGCCACGACAGCTGCTAGGCGTGGCATCAGTGTGGAAGAGCAGCGCTTACCATCTGTACATAAAGACACCAAGAAATCAACTGGCCGAGACTTCTCGTATTCTGGCCCAAGATAACAAGTGATCCCCATGGCTGAGGTTTGGAGGGTGTAAAAAGCACACCACCCTAGGTGCTACGTGGTGCTAATTTCACTACAAGGCCCAATCAATGTGTGGTTAACTCCAATTAACCCCCTGCCCTCACGGCCAACCCCTTATATTCTAGGACCCTAGCGAACGAGGTTAATTTGATTTCAAGATTTCCGGATTGTCTTCAGCATTTCTTGCCTAATTTCTACTCCACGCAGGAATTGTCAGATTTCTTGGTGGATTTCTAAAACTGGTACTAGATTTCTGGATTCTGTAGTTTGCTTTATTGGCATAGATTTCTGGATTTCAGTATATTTCCCCGAGACAGTGTACAAGATTCCTGTGTGACCCCTCGGTGGTACCCCAGATAGTGTCTCGCTCTTATGCCAAATAAAACATGATCTGATGTTTGCCTGGTCAATGCTGGAGTGATCACTGCTTCCAGTTTGTTTGTTTGTTGTTAGTGTGAGTGTTCTAGTGCTAATAGTACGGCACGTAAGTTCCCCATTCAAAAATGTATGGGAAAAATCACTGTTCAATTGAAATCGCACGGGGAAAGTGAAATAGCGCGTAACTAATTGAAAACCTCGGTAACTAAGTGGAAACTAAGTGAAATACCTCGGTAGTTAAGTGAAATAGTACGGGTAAGTGCACACGCGTAGAGCAGTTCCAGTAGTTTCTAGTTGGAGATAATGTCATTCTTTACCACAGAACCTCTACCCGTATTAGACGGAATGTTTCACAACAGATTAGGAGGATGAAAAGAAAGTTCCAGCAACCCTGAAGTAAGGAGATAGTGACTGAACAATACAGTGTAGCTACAATTACAAAAAAAGCTGGCCTACTATTAGGAGTGATAGCAGGGTAACTGTGCTGTTAGGGGTCAATAGCACTAGTAAAGCAATTGAAATAACACTCTGCTTTGCCCCGTGCCATTTCAATCGCGTTACTCGTGCTGCTATTAATCCCAAATAGCACGGGGGTTACCCATGCTATTACTCATACCAATATTATTTAAGCACAAATGCATAAAATTCTATAGTCAAACTAAAATAATGGCTTACTTCTTTCTTTTCTTGACTGGCCTATCCTGTAATCACATGATAAGAAAAGAAAATTTGAAATTCTTATTACTAGCTAAGCATTTAGTAACACACATTTTCGGACTTGTCCGCTCCTCGCTTTATGAGAGGCATGTGCTCACAGAGACGTAGAGAAGAATGAATAAGTGTAGAAGATTTAGATTTAAAGCCCGCGTAATTTTACCAGCTGTAAAATTCAAATGTGGCCCTCACATCACCACACCTCCTTTGCAAATATTTCACGCGCGTTGTTAGTAGCGAGATAATTTAGCCTTCCCCAGTCGGTCATGCCTGAAAATAAAAGACACCTTGCTCCAGATGGTGCTTTTTCTCCTCTCTTACTGCTACCTCAAAGGGAGAAGCTCGTGGCTGAAGAGGTACTTGAAATTTGCACAATTACCTAAACTAGTGGACATAACATTCTTGCAGATACTTGAAGGAAATAAAAGGAAAGATGGCAGATCAACTAATGAAATTAGACCTTTATGTAAGAGTACATTTATCTAATGAAGCCACCCTTTACCATGGTAGTGAATGTGCATGAATTACTGCAAGATGTGTCACACAAATGAGTAACTACGTAACTTTGTACTAGTCTCGTTAACCAGCCGTTCTCAGAGAACATCTGGTAACTTTCACCAGTTTCTGTAATGCAATCAATTTTGTGATGCCGTAGACCTCCGTGATATTGAAATAAAGTGCGGCAAGTGTAGAGTTGAGTAAATGCGGTCAAGGTGTAAGAGTGACTTGTACAGAACTATGGTCGCTCCAACATTCCAGGACAATTTCACGAAAACCTGGCAATAGTTACCAGACATTCTCCTTCTCCTATGCCCTGCCCCTTTATGCACGGAGAATGGCTGTTTCACAAGATTAACTTCGTACTGGTTTAATATGAGGTAGTCTTGAACTATATTATTGTGCATGTGTGCCTGTAGCACTGAATGTTGGTGTGCACCCTCGGGCATCTGGGTCAGCGTACATGGAACTTGGCCAAACTAAAGTCTACTGTACTATGTAAGAGAAATCAATGAAAACTTCAACCTCCACCCCTCTCCCTTCTAATAGGAAATAGCAAAATAGTGTGTTTTTTAGTTTATTATTACTGTTATTGTTATTATTATTACTAATGATGTGCTTCAGCACAAGTGGCGAGCGAGCTGATCTGACGAAGTTTGAATGCTAACCACCAATATTTTTTGGTTAGTTAATTTTAAGATTTGTTTGTGCTATCCTTTAGTAACACACAACAATTTTACACTTACATACACACATGTTCACTGACACAAGCACAAGACTTATTTTGTATTACCTTTGTGACTTGACTATTGGACTATGGATTTTCAAAGGGTACGCATTTAATTTCGTCAAGATACTGGTAAGGATCGCTAAACCAAAGAATTATGTTTCTGCTCTATTGTGCCAGAGCTTTAGTAAATGTTTTCTCAAGTGACTTGACTTTGGAGAATGAGTTTTCAATTAAGTACAATTCTGTTACGTAAGGCGTATAGCTACGACAGCACATTAACAAGATAACTTACCACCGCCACTAATAGAATAGAAAATGAACTCAGCTAAGCATTTAACTGCAAATTTCTCTCCTCTTCTTCTCTTAGCTCATTCCCGTTGTTGTTGTTGTTGTTTTCTTATTTGTTTCCTGGGATTATTACGAAGTCTTTTATTTTCTCCTAAATTTATTGTGCCCTCACTAATGTTTACGTTTTTTGAGTAGCTTCCGGGGATGGACATGCATTGACCTCTGAACTTTGCCATATTAACTGCAAATTTGTATGTATATAATATATATATATACATACATTTATAGCCCATTATCTGAGCGACCGCGCTTGTTGTCGAGTACTATAAATCTGATATAGTCCCCGGTATTCCCGTACGAAAATAGAGGGGGAAAGTTGGTATAGTTTGTAGCAACCACTAAAAAGTAATGGGAAAATAACCGGAGAGAGCTATAAATAGAGCTATTTGTTATCTATAAAATAGTTATAAACCAAATAAAAATCAGTTAGTTTTGTGATTCACAAATCCATGCCACTTGGGCTTAACAGGGTTAGAGTAGCATCAGCTGGGGGTGTGGGTAGCCCCTACAATCAACTTTATGGCTGTGAGTTACCCTTCCTCTAGTACTAACTACAGTAGTGAAGATTAGTCTCCTGGGGACAGACGTAGGGTTTTCAGGTTCTCTACAGGAATGTACGTAGCGCCAATCAGATTGTACCAATCACATGGCCAACCTCAAACTATTTAATTTATTGCTAATTGAAATGATTTAGCCGTAGCTCTCCACCACGTGGTTAGTCAGCTGTGTGGTTGCGGAAAACGTTGAAAGAAGTTTTGAGAAGTGTTGTGGAGGGCATTGGTTACAAAGCTGCGCATGCAGAACAGCGGAGGGCAATTATTTCCTTTGTGCAGGTTAAAGATATTTTGTTTCCCTCCCAAGGGGAAGTGGGAAAAGTTTTTGCTTTTATGCTCTCCCACTGTTTTTTTTGACAAACTTAGAATTAATTCAGAACCTAAAAGTGTAGTGGTTGTACTGTTGGAGTTCATAGTCGTATATGCAAATTGTGCTCTTCAAGCTCCTTTAACAGCTGATCAATAACACACTCCGTAAGTAGTAAGTTCACTTCCTCACAAGCAGTTCAAATAAGGTCTTCAAAAGCGGATGTAGATATTCCCGCAGATCAAGCTAAAGCTACGCGGCAGTTGGGATTAAATTTTAAAAAATTTAATCGCAACATTAGGTGGCAATTAAATTATTTACGACTCAGGTCATGTGGATTCTTCATTGATTGCATTCCGCCAGAACCTGGAAGTGCGGCGAGTGTCCCCAAACCCTCTTTTTTCCCCGAGCAGAGGGAGGGGCATGAGGGTCTGGCCCGCGAGACCAAGTGAAGATATTTAGTGTGGAATAAACCACTTATTACACTTGTCAGAGTGTTATGGCAAGATATTTCACTCTTAGGCTTTATTTTCACTCGCCTCTGGCTTGTGAAATAAATTAGCCTGCTCGTGAAATATTTCGCCATATCACACTCTGACTCAAGTAATATATTTATTCCACCCTAGATATCTTCACAATGATATCTTTAGGTAACTCACGATATTTCAAGCTGTTAGTTCACGCTGTAATAGCGCAAGCTCATTACCCTTGTAGTTATAGCAACCGGCCAAACTTGTCAATTTTCTTGGTTTTTACAGCTACTTTCCTCTGGTATGGTGTAGCCTACTCAATTCAACCAGGTTAGAGCAAAATACCTGCTGGGGGTGTGGGTAGCCCCTACAACCAACTTTACGCTGTGAGTTACCCTTCCTATAGTACTAACTACAGTAGTGAAGATATCTAGTGTGGAATAAATCACTTATTACACTTGTCAGAGTGATATGGCTAGATATTTCACAGCTTTATTGGCTCATGAAAATAAATTAGCCTGCTCATGAAATGATTCGGCCATCACACTCTGACTCATGCAATAAGTACTCTCTCTCTACTATATATATATATATATATGCACACACACACACCAAAATCTTAATTGAGACGCGTTAGTGAGAGTCTCACTTCGCTCACCCACCCAAGTATTATTATTAGTGGTGTGCTTGAGCACAAATAGCGAGCGAGCGAGCCTTAAACTACACTATGGTTAAATGATTGATTTTAACAACTAACACTCAAGCTACTAAAATAAAGTTGAGGTTTTAAATTAAGTTAATGCGGTAAAGGGGTTTCAATTCCATAGTAACTGCTCCCCGCAACTGTTTGAATTGAAAAAGAAGCAACAAAATCAAGTCACGTTATTTAAAATTTTCTTTGTGATATTCTTAATAGTAATTGTAACGCACAATACTTTCACACAACTGAACATACCTACGCAAGACTTACCTTCGTAGTTCGTCTAGTGGACAATGAATTTTCAAGTAAATGCTGTTGAGTAGGGCTTATATAACTGTGACAAATAGCGTATTAACTTACCACCGCCACTAACTCAAATAGAAATGGAGCTCCCATAAGTTTTTGCGTTTTAACTGCACCCGCAAAAGAATTCAAAGCGGTAAACAATTAAATTTCTAAGGTGATACGGGTAATGGTCGCTAAACCAGAGGATTCTGTTTAGTGAAGTTTGGGACGGGGTCGAACGCCGAGCGAACACAAAAATACGGAGGGTCAAAGTACAAAATGACATACATACGTCCAAACATATCTAAATAAATAAACAAACATCCCCGATTTTCGATTGTGTTACCCCTGTAAGTGTCTCGCTCGCTACGCTCGCTCGCCAATTATTATTATTATTATTAGTAGTAGTAGTAGTAGTAGTAGTAGTAGTATTAGTATTAGTATTATTATTATTATTATTATTATTATTTCTAGATACGGCCCAAAGGAAGTGCGAAGAAGGGAAGATGTGACAGAAGAAGTGAGCTCATACAATACAGTATTATTATAATTAAGATGTTTGTATTACCAGACCTCGTTTATTATAATTATTACAGGGTCAGCTTACATGTGACTTCAAATTTGCCCCCTATTCTGGCACAGTGTGGAGGCCATACCCTCAAGTGAGTGGGTGTACATCATGGGGGGTGGGTGGAGTTACTGATGGTAATGGTGTGTATTGAATAGGATCAGCAAGAGAAGACATACTCAGAGGTGGTAAAGCAAGCGCTGGAGAGAGTAGTCAATCTGGTGTGTGTGTGTGTGTGTGTGTGTGTGTATGTTCCTCAGATGGGTATTTGTAGAGCAAGTGAAGCGAGCAAGATACTATTAGTGGTGGACAATTGAAAATCAGGTTTATGTTTGATGAGCATATAATATGTGTGGATTGTGCGTATGGCCTATGAACGCATGTGGCGGTTCTTTTTTCTCTTAAAAACACAGCTTTTTTGGCTTGCCCTCAGTTTCTTGTGATACTGCAGCAATGAGCAAGTCTTATTATAGAAATAGGCTCAAAACTCTGCAGTAATTCCTTCAAAATACTCTTTTTTCTTCTTCTTTTTGTCAAGTCTCAAAAACCTGCGGTAAATGGTTACTATGGCATTGACAACTTTTTACCAGACTAGAAATTTTAAACTCGGCCATTTCTTAGTAGCAAAGAGTGTTTTTATCAGGAGCTACTGGTCATTATTTGGACAGTGAGAATGGCTTCACTTCTGAATACTGTTTATTTATTGAGGTAAGAAAGTACTTTCGTATTTGTTAGCTAAATTATCAACAGCTGTATACATATTCTTCTCATAGATAAAACAAAGCCTGTTTTCAAGAGCTACTGCTACTTAACTGTAAAAGTTGTATTGTAGAAACTACCATTAATTCTGAAAATAGAAGTAAGGGAAGGATATATACTTATAGCCTCAAGAAATAGTAAATGATAAAATTCAACCATTATTGGATTTAAGATTTATTTTAATGAGTCAGAGTGCTTGTGATCAAGAATTACTAACACCTCAGATAGTCTGAATAGCTTAAATTCAGAACTTGGGTGTCTGCTAAATTTTAAAGGTGAACTGCAATATACTGTTTTGCATGAACTAAGCTAAAAAAAATACATGTAATAATACTGTAGTTTTATGTAACCTAACTAGGCAGGCTCACTCGATATTTGTTCAATCAAACCACTAGTTGTAGCTTGTACTCTGCCAATATTGTGCAAGTTGTGCATAAACACTGATCAGTAATGAAATATAAGCTCTCATATTGGCATGTGCATCAAAGTAGTGCGTGTTAAAATTAGTGGGTGTGGCTAACCACTCGCAGTGTCTACTACCGCTAGAGAAACATCCTGTATGAAACACTGCATTTGATAGTATGTGATGGTGAGCCAGGTGGAGCAACTACTGGCATCCAATCTTAATTATAATATGCTGCACATATTACTATACCATTTTAATGGTTGCCAGCTTATTTGCTGTTTATCCAATACTTTACCAGTTTTAAGCATATTGCCAAAATGTTTGGTTCCCAAGTGAAGTGGAGTGAAGTGAAGTGAAGTGAGCTGCTCTTTATTCCCTTCCGTATTGAAAATGCATAATGAATTAAAAACAGCTCGCTTGTTTAATATACGGTAATCTTTATTTAAAGAAGCAACTAAAAGTAGACTGAGGAACTTGTAAATGAATAGATTACACTCACCACCCACTTCAGTTGACAATGTGCGTGTGTCTGTGTGTGTATTCTCAGCCTATGTTCGTTTGCTTTTTTTATTTTATTTCTCTTTCCCAGAAAACCTTTGAAAGACTGCAGTTAGAAGTTGACATTGTTATATTGGAGAACAGTGGAAGCGGTGAGTGACTGGCATAGTGGGTGGGGTAGTCTGTGGAGTGTGTGTGTGTGTGTGTGTGTGGTGTAGCTTTGGCAGCTGCCATCAACTGTGCTTCTGTTGCTATGAGTGATGCAGGTGTAGAGATGCTGGACCTACCAGTTGCTTGCTCTATGGTATGTGTGTGGAAGGTGGGTGGGGGGTGATCATTTTAGCTGAATCTGAAGTCTTAAAACTATACAATTTTACTGAGGCAGTACTGTTTATTCTTTATAATCATCCACCCATGGAAGAAGGGCATTCATGGTGGAAATTTACCATTAACAAGTAATTTTACCAGCCTGCTAGGTATTATCGAGAACAGTTACTGCAATTTGTTTAAAATTTGATTGCATGATCAAGAAGGCCATACCATTTTATCATCTACATTGACCTGCCAAAATCAAAGGTCATTTTAATGGGGGAAATGCCAATTTCAATGGAGGCAACTTACCCTAACTTAAACAACAAACTCTGGATGTGTGCTATAACATGTTTATTCACCCTCTCTTGAAAATTGCCTTTTTCTTTTCTTTTTTTTCTTCTAAGCCCACTCATTTCCCGTCAGTACTCCGTGTACTTATATTCCATGTTGTCTTAGAGTGAACATCCGTCTGGCTTTATAATGGATCCTACTTTACAAGAAGAATACCAAGGAGATGAGGTATAGAGATACGTACTTGCTTAGCATGTTATGCAACCCTTGTAGTATGTGTGCGTGTGTTTGTAGCTAATCTCACACCCAACCATCACCAGTTCTCTGACGATGGCTTATCTTCCTTCTCTTGGCGAGGTCACTGCTATGAAGCATTGTGGCCTCACGAGTCCAGATAGTCTCAAAAAGGTGGGCGGAGTTTTAAAATGTCATCTTTAATCCTTTCCTTTCGGTTCCATACATCTGAATGCCCATTCACAGATGGTGTTATGTCAGAGTGTTGTCTGTATTACAACCCATTCATTCATGTTTTAGGCGGCCGAGTTTTGCGTGGAAGGTTGTGCGAGACTGCACAAATTGATAAAGGACATTATCAAAGACAAAGTAGCTGCAGACTCGAGTGTGAATAGATCATTTTCATCGTGATTCACTCAATGATAATAATTTGAATGTCATAAATAATATTGTGGAGGAGGAGGAGGAGAGCAATCAATGACTGAAATAGAGGAAGTGTCATGGTTTTGATTCAGAAGTCGCAGATGAAGAGGGCCCATCTGCTTTAGTGATGGCAACGAGGCAGTTTCGATGACTGAACTGATGGTGGATTATATTGGAACAAACTTTGGCAGGTAACGTCACTCCAAACACACAATCTTCCTCTCTGCAAGTACACACACGCACATGTGATCACCATTACTGGTCTTGTACATTATACCACACCTTACCCGTCACCAGGAGCAGGTGAAGGATTGAACTTCCTTGTATCGTACACTTTAATACAGCTCCTGAGGCTAGTTGCTAGCAGAGCACCATCCTGGCTGAAAGAGAGCCATGAGACACCTCCCACGGAGCAGTCCTCAATGCCAGCCTCGTCTGGTATTGTGGGGGCTGGATAATGACACAGGACCTCACTCGTGCCCAAGTCCCACACACGCACACCACCGTCAGCACCTAGCAAAACACGAAATCCTAACCCACTGCACATATTGCCATGGCTACAGATGAACGCACCTCCTCCCACCAAGAACTTCCCGTTGGGAGAGAATGCAATGGACACAATAGGAGACTGCACAAGATAAGTGAGATAAATTGATTGCTAATTGTTAACACTATAATTATAATGAACATACATACTTTGCTGCCTGACAGAACTCTAACACACTGTCCATTCTGAATGTCCCAGAGGCGGCAAGTTCTGTCATGTGACCCACTGGCTATGTATTGACCATTGGGATGAAACCCAACTACCTACAAGACACAAAATGGGAATAATCATAATCATAATAACAATACATTAAATTAGGTTTACAGTTACCATTGAGTTTTGCTGATCTTGTATATATACAAACTGCCCTATTCTAACATATACATTTTTGCCTAAAGATAGCTAGATGTAGTTTTGATTCACAATATTACACGAGCAACCGGCAGTGCATACAATTTCAGGTGGAAATGATTTTCAAGACCCTTAAAAATCAGTCCTGAAGTTATCTAGGTCAAAACCACACTAATATAACTTAAAACATGGCTATATCTTATATAAATTCATACAGTTGTAGCCTAAAATGAAATAATTGGAGCATAAAGAGTTTTAAAGGTCTGGTACCAGTTTATCATGCTTACATTGACGTGGGAAAAGTGGCCAGCAAATATTCGCAGCGGAAATGTTAAATTAGTGGTCCAAAGTCGCACAGTTCTATCCATACCAGCAGACACAAAATTGCTGTCAATAGGACTGAAACAGACGTCCCAGACTGGGTAGGAGTGGCCTTGGTAGCTCACGGCACAGACTCCGCCCTGCTGCAGGTCCCACAGGCGCACGCTGCAGTCCTCGGAAGATGAGAGAAGAAACGAACCGTTGGCGTTGAAGGATGTGCTGTAGACCGGCCCACTGTGACCAATTAGTCTCCGGCGAACTTGAGAAGTTGGGGTTGCAGCACACTCGCTGCTAGGTAGGTGTGGCCAGACATGCACGGATGAGTCGGCCAACCCACAGGCACATTGCATGGACTTAGTGTTGATAGTAGCACAACACACACTGTAGCAGCAACAACATACACACATACACACACATCACTACATTCAACTTGTGCATTGAAATACGCAATACAAGGCCAAGATTAGAACTTTATGAAGGAGTAACATGCTTAAAGGCAGTACTTTACCTGCTTAAAAACATGGTAGGAGGGGGAAATGTGTGATTAGAGAAAAAATATTTGTTGAACCAGAAAATGTTTCTTAACTGTAGCATGCTAGATATAAACAATATTGAAGATACACTGGTTGTTACACTAACTAACAACCTAACAACAACAAAAACAACAACTTGACACATTGCACATTTTATTTGTGCTTTTATTACACATGTAATTGATTTCTTAGGTAATTAATATTTATTAGCTTATTAGCGTTAAGTTAGTTATAAAATCACAAAATGTTTCGCCTCATGAGCTTCATCAGTTGTAAAGTTTGTATGAACGTTTAAAATGGAGTTTGTGCTCCACAAACTGGAATTAATGGTTGTCATAGTTGGTCCTGTGGTCCTATGTACAGTCAACATTGAAACCTCTGACAACAGTTCCCAGAACTTCAGTGGCACTAACTCGAGGAGGAAGCATTCAACAACTCAGAGGAGATAGTCACCATCCCTAACGCTGCACTCACTAAAGAGATAGTCACCATCCCTAACGCTACACTCACTAAAGAGATAGTCACCATCCCTAACGCTGCACTCACTAAAGAGATAGTCACCATCCCTAACCCTGCACTCACTAAAGAGATAGTCACCATCCCTAACGCTGCACTCACTAAAGAGATAGTCACCATCCCTAACGCTGCACTCACTAAAGAGATAGTCACCATCCCTAACGCTGCACTCACTGAAGAGATAGTCATCATCCCTAACGCTGCACTCACTAAAGAGATAGTCACCATCCCTAACGCTGCACTCACTAAAGAGATAGTCACCATCCCTAACGCTGCACTCACTGAAGAGATAGTCATCATCCCTAACGCTGCACTCACTGAAGAGATAGTCATCATCCCTAACGCTGCACTCACTAAAGAGATAGTCACCATCCCTAACGCTGCACTCACTAAAGAGATAGTCACCATCCCTAACGCTGCACTCACTAAAGAGATAGTCACCATCCCTAACGCTGCACTCACTGAAGAGATAGTCATCATCCCTAACGCTGCACTCACTAAAGAGATAGTCACCATCCCTAACGCTGCACTCACTAAAGAGATAGTCACCATCCCTAACGCTGCACTCACTGAAGAGATAGTCATCATCCCTAACGCTGCACTCACTGAAGAGATAGTCATCATCCCTAACGCTGCACTCACTAAAGAGATAGTCACCATCCCTAACGCTGCACTCACTGAAGGTAGCATTAGTCCAAGTGCTAGACAGACACTCAGTGGCACTCATCCTGAAGCTGGGGAGAACACTCCTTTTCCAAGGCTGAGCAGAAGGCACTTACTGCTACTATCAAGTCAGCCTTGAAGGAGAGCAGATGCAAGTGGTCTCATCCCAAGTGAGATCACACCATCTCCCCAACATCACAGTAGTCACAGAAGCCGAACCATTCCACACTCATTCCACTATTTAGATGACTTCTTCTCTGTAGCCCCAGCTTCGTCCTCGCATGCTTGGAGACACTGCTAGATATGCTCACTTTATGTGATGCTGTCGGTGCCCTTGTAAAACCTGAGAAAGTTTGGGTCTGAATACTACCTTTAACTATAGTAGGTATAGAACTGGACACTGATCTGATCTGATGCAAGCACACCTCCCTCTAGATAAGCTGACGACATTAATAGAATAATTAATAATTCTATAGACCACTCCCAAGCATACACGTATGAAACGGCAACTGATTTCACTGATCGGTAAACTGACATTTGCATGTAGAGTGACACCAGCCGGCCACCTCTTCCTGAGGTGAATGCTGGAAACAGCATATTCATGCACACACCACACACCATTGGTGGGTTAGCATCTTCCCTGGAGCTTCCTGGACACCAGCTCATAAGTTTCAACTTGTTAGCAATGCTGCAGGTTGACTGTATTGGAACGGCCACTGGTTTAGCAACCCGTGGCTAGCTCACCTTCTTGATAAGGCTATCCAGTGGCCCCAGAGCTCACCCTGCACTACTTCTGCACTCATCTGAGTCTATCTTGCTGGGATAAAACTCTATCACTTGAACATGGACATGAGGACCACATCCAATCCACCATTGCTCTCCTAACTCTGCACAGGCATAGGACAGTCTCCTGGGAACAAGCTCGTGTTAGATCCCCGATAACCTTTCACACTTGAACACTCTGAAACAACAGCTGACTATGTGCACTCTCTCTGCTCATGACACAAGCGAGTGAGTCTGCTGGGTGGCCTTCACGTTGGCCTTCTATGGCTTTCTCAGATCAAGTGAGTACTCCGGCTCCACAAGGCACACACTTCTCTCTCTCTCTTCCCCCTGCCCTGGCATAAGATCCTCATAGGGCCAGCAAGCTCCTGCCCTGGCACAAGATCCTCATAGGGCCAGCAAGCTCCTGCCCTGGCACAAGATCCTCATAGGGCCAGCAAGCTCCTGCCCTGGCACAAGATCCTCATAGGGCCAGCAAGCTCCTCCACCTGCCCTGGCACAAGATCCTCATAGGGCCAGCAAGCTCCTGCCCCTGCCCTGGCACAAGATCCTCATAGGGCCAGCAAGCTCCTGCCCTGGCACAAGATCCTCATAGGGCCAGCAAGCTCCTGCCCTGGCACAAGATCCTCATAGGGCCAGCAAGCTCCTCCCCCTGCCCTGGCACAAGATCCTCATAGGGCCAGCAAGCTCCTGCCCTGGCACAAGATCCTCATAGGGCCAGCAAGCTCCTCCCCCTGCCCTGGCACAAGATCCTCATAGGGCCAGCAAGCTCCTCCACCTGCCCTGGCATAAGATCCTCATAGGGCCAGCAAGCTCCTGCCCCTGCCCTGGCACAAGATCCTCATAGGGCCAGCAAGCTCCTCCCCCTGCCCTGGCATAAGATCCTCATAGGGCCAGCAAGCTCCTCCCCCTGCCCTGGCATAAGATCCTCAAGATCCTCATAGGGCCAGCAAGCTCCTCCACCTGCCCTGGCACAAGATCCTCATAGGGCCAGCAAGCTCCTGCCCTGGCACAAGATCCTCATAGGGCCAGCAAGCTCCTGCCCTGGCACAAGATCCTCATAGGGCCAGCAAGCTCCTGCCCTGGCACAAGATCCTCATAGGGCCAGCAAGCTCCTCCCCCTGCCCTGGCACAAGATCCTCATAGGGCCAGCAAGCTCCTGCCCTGGCACAAGATCCTCATAGGGCCAGCAAGCTCCTGCCCTGGCACAAGATCCTCATAGGGCCAGCAAGCTCCTGCCCTGGCATAAGATCCTCATAGGGCCAGCAAGCTCCTCCCCCTGCCCTGGCACAAGATCCTCATAGGGCCAGCAAGCTCCTCCACCTGCCCTGGCAAGGCTACGTCAAAATATCTGGCACAATGGGACTTGCCCCTCATAAGCCATTGTTCTGTTCGAGTTCCGGGGAGTACTCACCAGAAGAGACATAGTTAGGATAAGAGATAGGACATCTATTTGAACTTTCATTTGTGTGTACGCGCACACACACACAACATAATGATATTCATTCAACATGTTAATAATCATATTCATACACACACACACACATGAAAGTGAGCACAGCATTTCTTCTTTGCATTGTCACCTCAACAAGCTATGAAAATAGTCAGGACTATGCACTGCCACCAGGAATAAACTCTGACAGTAATCATGTCATTTCATATTTCAGTCCCTGGGATTTTCCTCTGACGCACTGACATCATATAAAAGGAAACTTTACGAAAAGGCTGATACAAAAAGTTTTAGATGGCCATGCAGAGTAGTGGAGCTGAGGGAGATGCTCCTAGTAGCAGAGATTCTGATGGAGAAGACAGGACACAACAATCGAATGACATTGAAGAGTTTTATCCTAACAGATACGTGAGACCACATGAGCAAGAAGATGGAACAGGCGATTTCCACCCTACCATCCCTATAGAAGAACTTTGTCTAGAATCTGATCAAAGACGTTGGATAACAAAAATAAATAAATTTACCTCTAATCCTTCTGCATTAATAGTTACATTCAATCACAGTGATTGATGAATCTGGAAGACAACAACTGAAACAACCAGGTGAGCATTATCTACACAACTTCTACCTTTCCCTGTGGAGGCTGAGCACCAGGAAGTGGTACAAGACAGATGCACAAGGACAGGAAATGAAGACAATACTCGAACAGAGTCAGGGGCAAATAGTAACACCGTATTTATTAACAACACCCGAACCCAGTCTCGTCAAGGGATGGTCACTTTGAGAATTCTTATTGAAAGGTACAAGCGGTCTAGGAGAGACTGTAGAAGTGGAGCTGTGTGCCTTCTAAAAGCAGGAACTTGGAAATGTTGCAGAAAATTCAAACATATTGTCCTGGTTTGCATGAGAGAAGACAAGGAAAGGGATGGACAACTAAGAACAATGCCAAGCATCCATGATGACAGCGTCATTGATGCCAATGGTAGCATCGACCATGAAGGAGAAATATGCGGACAGCTTGAGTCCGTACCAAAGTTTATAATCCACCATTGGAAAAAGGAAGAGTACCAAAGAGAGTACCAAAGCGAGAGAGGTCAAAAAATACTTTATAATTACGAAACACTAACTCTAGCCTTTTACTTCAGAAGTGGAAAAGAGTTTTCCATCTTGTTGGAGCAGATAGAATTAGTAAATTCTGCATAATCTTTTTTTACACACTAAACCAGTCTACAATTGTTTTCTTTGTTTTGTAGTACAAAATGTTTGAACTAGGTGAATCAATATATGGAAAAAAAATTTTTAAAAATCAATAGAAATAAGAGACGTCTGGTCCCCTTTGAAATTTCCCTTCTATTGGCAATACGTTTTTCATTGAAAAAATAATAGCTATAATTTAAAGCTCAAGAAAATAACATGTGTGGAACCGTGGAATGGTTACCAAGGGCCGATACTTTGAGGTTAATTTGTTTTACTAGAAATGTCAGTATTTTCCAGACTACACTGTTCATTCTTCTATTCACAAGAAAGAAAAAAGGAACAACCCCTAAGCCATCATAGTCCTGAACAACCCCTAAGCCATCATAGTCCTGAACAACCCCTAAGCCATCATAGTCCTGAACAACCCCTAAGCCATCATAGTCCTGAACAACCCCTAAGCCATCATAGTCCTGAACAACCCCATTTATTAATTTAATTATTTTAAACACTCATACATACCTCACAACTGATGAAGGCTTATGAGACAAAATGTTTTGTGATTTTATGTCTTGTCTCTCCACACTTACTTGCTATGTTATCCCATCATTGTAAATAAAGTAGGGCAGAAAAATGAAATGAGCCTCTGGTAGTTAAACTCAACATGGTCCCGAACATCCCTTACCCATTGTGGTCTCGAATATCCTTTACCCATTGTGGTCCTGAACAACCCCTTACCCACCATGGTCCTGAACAACCCCTTACCCATCATGGTCCTGCTGGATACAGCAAACAGCTACTGAAGTGGACTGAGGATCCATGGCTTCCTGCAGAGTAAGCTTCTTTCTAAACTGCTGGTTTCTCTCCAGTCTAGCAGCCTGACTGGAGCCAGAGGGTATAGAGGAAGAAGTGTGGTATGCTCCAGGAACAGACAGTGAGGAGCGTTTTTGGAATGTTCGCTGAAAAAACAAAAAAACAAAAACGCACATGTAAAATATCATTCAAACCTATTAGCTTGTTTCCCCCATACACTTCTCTCTCTCTCTCCCTTCCCCCCTCCTTCACACACACACACACACACACACACACATGAAGCCTACATTGATGATAATAGTATTGTTTCAATGGTCCAACCTTTCCCAGCTGTCTGTTTCCCTCCACACGAGCTGACTGCACCTTTACAAAGGCTGCCATTTTCTTGACCTCTTGCCTGTCAACTGGTGCACTACCATACACTGCCAGCACACACACACACACACACTCGTTGATTAATTCAAGCGCTAGAGCAGCAAGACACACCAGCTACTCTCAGTGGACCAATACTGTACTACTATAATCTATAATATTTCTGGCTGAGTTCCACTCTTCCAAGTAGTAAAACTGAAAAATGAGAGCTGAGAGAGGGCTAAAAGTATTGAAGGAATGAAGAACAAGCTATAGGTGATGATGGGGTTAGTCAACACTCCTAATGGATGTGCATAGCTAAGTGGCTTACAAAACAGGAGTAAAACAAGGGGAACATGTGGCTTACAAAACAGGAATAAAACAAGGGGAACATGTGGCTTACAAAACAGGAATAAAACAAGGGGAACATGTGGCTTACAAAACAGGAGTAAAACAAGGGGAATATGTGGCTTACAAAACAGGAATAAAACAAGGGGAATATGTGGCTTACAAAACAGGAATAAAACAAGGGGAATATGTGGCTTACAAAACAGGAATAAAACAAGGGGAACATGTGGCTTACAAAACAGGAATAAAACAAGGGGAATATGTGGCTTACAAAACAGGAGTAAAACAAGGGGAACATGTGGCTTACAAAACAGGAGTAAAACAAGGGGAACATGTGGCTTACAAAACAGGAATAAAACAAGGGGAACATGTGGCTTACAAAACAGGAGTAAAACAAGGGGAATATGTGGCTTACAAAACAGGAATAAAACAAGGGGAATATGTGGCTTACAAAACAGGAATAAAACAAGGGGAATATGTGGCTTACAAAACAGGAATAAAACAAGGGGAACATGTGGCTTACAAAACAGGAATAAAACAAGGGGAACATGTGGCTTACAAAACAGGAGTAAAACAAGGGGAACATGTGGCTTACAAAACAGGAGTAAAACAAGGGGAACATGTGGCTTACAAAACAGGAGTAAAACAAGGGGAACATGTGGCTTACAAAACAGGAATAAAACAAGGGGAACATGTGGCTTACAAAACAGGAGTAAAACAAGGGGAACATGTGGCTTACAAAACAGGAGTAAAACAAGGGGAACATGTGGCTTACAAAACAGGAATAAAACAAGGGGAACATGTGGCTTACAAAACAGGAATAAAACAAGGGGAACATGTGGCTTACAAAACAGGAATAAAACAAGGGGAACATGTGGCTTACAAAACAGGAATAAAACAAGGGGAACATGTGGCTTACAAAACAGGAGTAAAACAAGGGGAATATGTGGCTTACAAAACAGGAATAAAACAAGGGGAAGATGTGGCTTACAAAACAGGAATAAAACAAGGGGAACATGTGGCTTACAAAACAGGAATAAAACAAGGGGAACATGTGGCTTACAAAACAGGAATAAAACAAAGGGAATATGTGGCTTACAAAACAGGAATAAAACAAGGGGAATATGTGGCTTACAAAACAGGAATAAAACAAGGGGAACATGTGGCTTACAAAACAGGAGTAAAACAAGGGGAACATGTGGCTTACAAAACAGGAATAAAACAAGGGGAATATGTGCTTACAAAACAAGGAATAAAACAAGGGTAACCATGGGCTTACAAAACAGAATAAAACAAGGGAACATGTGGTTAACAAAACAGGAATAAAACAAAGTGAATATGTGGCTTACAACAGGAATACAACAAGGGGAACATGTGGCTTACAAAACAGAGAGTAAAACAAGGGGATATGGGCTTAAAAAACATGTGGCTTACAAAACAGGAATAAAACAAGGGGAACATGTGGCTTACAAAACAGGAATAAAACAAGGGGAACATGTGGCTTACAAAACAGGAGTAAAACAAGGGGAACATGTGGCTTACAAAACAGGAATAAAACAAGGGGAACATGTGGCTTACAAAACAGGAATAAAACAAGGGGAACATGTGGCTTACAAAACAGGAGTAAAACAAGGGGAACATGTGGCTTACAAAACAGGAGTAAAACAAGGGGAACATGTGGCTTACAAAACAGGAGTAAAACAAGGGGAATATGTGGCTTACAAAACAGGAATAAAACAAGGGGAACATGTGGCTTACAAAACAGGAGTAAAACAAGGGGAACATGTGGCTTACAAACAGGAATAAAACAAGGGGAACATGTGGCTTACAAAACAGGAGTAAAACAAGGGGAACATGTGGCTTACAAAACAGGAGTAAAACAAGGGGAACATGTGGCTTACAAAACAGGAATAAAACAAGGGATATGTGGCTTACAAAACAGGAATAAAACAAGGGGAACATGTGGCTTACAAAACAGGAGTAAAACAAGGGGAACATGTGGCTTACAAAACAGGAGTAAAACAAGGGGAACATGTGGCTTACAAAACAGGAATAAAACAAGGGATATGTGGCTTACAAAACAGGAATAAAACAAGGGGAATATGATGCCATTCTCCTGTGGCTTTGTTCCTTCAATACTGCTCCCTCTCAGTTATCTTGTTTTTGTTTTTGTTTTTGTTTTTAGTTCTGCTACTTTGAAGGGTCAACTCAGCCCGAAGTATTATTATAATATTACAGATTATGGTAAGAAAGTATCAATCAACTTGAAGTAGCTGGTGCATCTTGCTGTCTAGTGCTCCCCCCCATACATGTACACACACACAGTAACAAAGTTGTAATTGTAATGATATGGCTGAGACATGAATGGTCAGTGTGCCACGCCCATGTGTGCATACCTTCTATGGCCAGATATTTCTGTATGAGAGTGAGTAAGAATGGAGTTTGAAGAATCTACACGCACACACATACACACGCCTAGAACCCCACAATCCCTCATGTTTTAGGTCAGCCTAATCAAACCTGCAAGAATTGCATGAGCAGTTCAAACGCTCCTTCTGACATGCGCATGAAGTACTTCTTACTCCTGAAGATTAAAGATAGAAATATCAATGATGCCCCTCCCATTCCACACCCACATCTCTCGGCACAGTGGACGTACATGAACTTGTTGACGAGCGGAGAAGACTGGAGTTCACTCAGAGAAGAGTAAGAGAACAACTCCACCAGTTTGCTCTGCTGTGGACTGTCACAGAACCTCAGGAACTTGTTGTCTAGAATCTTGGCTAGAAGGTAACATGCATCAGCAGCAAGTTCGAGCTCAGACACAATGAATATACCAGACAGTACAACTTTAAATGTTCATTTACTCATTATTAGCAGAATGTCTTTTGTGCACATACACACACAACTAGCTATGAAGGCTAGAGTGAAGTGACTTCCAAGTTGAATTAGTGAGCACGGAGTTTTCTGAGGCTTACTAGTGCATTTCAGAAAAAGTTTCACTCTATGTACACAAACAGTTAGGACCTTGCCCACTAAGATTAGACACTGAGCACGCTCAGTAAGGCTAAACCCTGACCTTGCTCAATATGGCCGAGAGAAAACAAATACACGTAAACATGAACCAGTAGTGGGAAGATGATCTGGACAACCTCCGTCCTCTGCAGACTCGGACATTCCTCACAAAACTGCACCAGTCTGTAATCATAAACACACACACACACACACACACACACGCATACATACACAAATTGCTACAGTAACATATTTGAGGTTTTTCTTACCTCTCAAAGTTGCTCAACTCATCGCTGGGCACAAAGGTACTGCAAATCAAAAAAAAAAAAAAAATTAATCGAAATAAACCAGTCAAAAACAAACAACAACAATGTTGGTGTTATAATCACACCAATAAAACAACAATCAACCCCTGGGATGGCTGAAAAAGTAGTGTTATGCTTAGCACGAGCAGCAAGTTGCTCCAGTGCTTTGGTTGTGAGACTATAAAAAATCAGGGATATTTGTTTATATATGTATTTTGAATGTATGTATGTCATCTTTGTACTTTGACCCCTCGCATTTTAGTGGGTTTGCTTGGTGGTCAATCCCATCCCAAACTCCCCTAAACAGAATATTTTTTTGTCAATGATTTGTACTCGTATTATCCTAAACTTGCTGCTTACTCTTTGGAATTAGGCTGTTTCCAATATGATCTGAATGTTGCTGGTCGCAGTTAGGTACTGAGTTCATTTTCTACAATTAGTGGTGGTGATACATTACTGTGGTTAAAGTTTGTCATAGTCATTCTTACTTGAATGCTCGTTGCCCAATATGTCAAGTCACCAAGAGAATACAATGCAAGTCTTGTGTTGGTATATCCAGTGAACAAGTGTGTGTGTGTGTGTGTGTGTGTGTGTTGTATATTACATCTACTACTTAGCTAAAAATATTTTGTTTGAAGCAAAAAATAAATACTCTAGCCGTCTTTTTTTTTTTAACTTTCCTCCCACTTTCTTTTCTTAGGATGCAAATCTTATCTAGGGTTAGGCTCTAAACTGTGCAATAGTTCTTTAGAAATAATTGTTGCTTTTTTTTAAAGGCCCTAAACATTCTGGCAGTGGTTACTATGGCATTGAAACGGGAAACCCTTTCCTACAAAACTTGGCCATGTTTCAGTGCTTCTACCCTGAGCTGCTGGTAATTCAGATAGTCAGGATTATTTTAAAATCTCACTGGTAGAATATCCATCTAAGACTATACTTACAATGCACAGAGTGCAGCAACGTTGATATTGGTAGTCGCCTCATTCTCCAAATAAGTCTTTACTAGCAGCTCCTTCAGAGAATGCGTGACACTCTTACTGGACTCCAAGCCATTCTGTGAATGCAACGTTTAAAAAGTGCAGCTAATGCTTGTCCCAGATTTACCTGATTTGTTTGCGAGCCCGCTAGACTAGACATTTACTCAAATCACCATCCACTACTAGGTAAGTAGCGTCAACATACACCGTGTACTCTAAATTGCGCACACCTCTAATCATGAAACGCCCCAGCCAAACCAATTGCAAAGATTTTCTTGACGGTACGTTCATAGACACATGACAACCATTGAAAAAATGAACAATTATGACACTGGTTCAGTTCTTTAATCGAAAAGACCTGAAAGAAAGAAGGAAAACAACAATAAGGGAATGCAACAAAATATAATTACATATACTTACCAAATCCCATGTCCTCATCTGAATCCTCTTCACTTTCTTGCTTCTCTTCCTTTTTCTCTTCTGGCTTGCTTTCTCCCCCTGCATCAGCTGCAGCACCAGCACCGCCAGCAGCAGGAGCAGGCGCTGCTCCAGATCCCACGTTACAGATCAAACTGCCAATATCCTTTCCTATAAGAAGAAATCCACGTAATGGCCAGTACTACACAATATGTCAATGTGATCACACACCTTCGAGAGCTCGCGCGAACAGGTTAGGCCAGATTGGCTCAACATCAACGCCAGCCGCTTTAACAAGAGTTGTTATCTTCTCAGCCTGAAAATGCGAAGCATGGTTAAAAACACAGATTGTCTCGGGAGTTTTTACTCACGGTAATTTTGACGTCGGCGTCGTGGAGAATGAGAGCAGAGTAAACACAAGCTAGTTCTGAATCCGACATGGCGAGTTTGATGATACAGTGTAAGTCGCCCCAAATAGGCCTTAGCTGCAGCTAGAACAAACACTGGGATCACCTTGTCAGAAGAAGGAAAAGTGTAACACGTGCAGGCACGTTGTGACGTCCACTACCTACAGTGAACTGCTTAAATTACACGATCGAGTATGCGGTCAACTATTAGGACATAAAGACTCAAATATAAGACAACCACTAAATAAAGTTGGAGACTCCTGCAATGTAACAACCACAAAATACGTTGGAGCTGCAATAATTGCACATTCTTCATTCTAGTAGTATTGATGAGTAACATGGTAAACATGCAGGAACAAGCTGTAGGAAAGTTTGAACTGGGAAATGGAATGTAGTATCAGTATTTGACAATGAGCGAGTGAGTGAGTGAGTGTGATGGATGAATGGATGAATGGAAGTAGGTAGTTTTAAAGTAGCTGTATTCCTTGAACAGGAGAGATAGAGAATGCATCCACGATCCAGCCTAGTGCATCTCGGGGTCAAAATCCTGCAGCATGAGGTGTTCTTCTATCTCATCTATGAAGGCCTCCATTTCCAGCTCTATCTCTGGGTCCAGGCCATCACACTCTACGTCTGCGCCCTCAGCTCCAATGTGCCTACATAACAGGAATAATTTTATGATAAAAATATGTATATATTATGCTACATAATATACATTCATAGCTTCAGCATGAGCTATAGAATGGACGGTTCATCTACAAGAGCTGAGGATGTGAACTGATCTTCATGCTGAAGTGCATCACTTTCTCCCCTTCTGTCATTGCACACTAACCTGTTAGACTCTACATTTTCGTCATCACCCACAAACTCGAACCAGTCCTCTGCAAGCAAACATAATTCAGTACTGACATAATTAAAATTAATTCAGAAAATGATGCTTAAAATCACACACTAAAAGGAAGAGGGGGGAAAGGGAACCACACAATTCCTATCACTAAAACATCTTAAACATGCTACACCCTCTATCCAGCACACCTCTACATGCATACCCTTTACCAGACACACCTCTACACGACACAATCTCTATCAGACACACCTCTACATGCCACACCCTCTATCAGACACACTTCTACATGCCACACCCTCTATCAGGCATACCTCTACATGCCACACCCTCTATCAGGCATACCTCTACATGCCATACCCTCTATCAGACACACCTCTAAATGCCACACCCTCTGTCAGACACACCTCTACATGTCACACCCTCTATCAGGCACACCTCTAAATGCCACACCCTCTATCAAACACACCCTCTATCAGGCACGCCTATACATGCCACACCCTCTATCCGACACACCTCTACATGCCACACCCTCTATCAGGCACACCTCTACATGCCACACCCTCTATCAGGCATACCTCTACGTGTTACTGGCTCATCCGCTGACTGGTAGTTGTATACAGTCTCAAACTCATAGGGTTCAGAGAGAGATTCTGACGGCACAAATACAGCTGCATCCTTGTTCAGCTTGGAACCAGAACTTCCCATTGCCTTTGGCCACTCCCCCGCTGTGGTGGTGACCTTGCAAGGAGAAGGAGCTACGCCCCATTTGCATCCTATCAACTCCTGCACTTGCAGTAATAGCTGTAGGCAAGTCCTAACAAGACATACAAATCTTGTGGATTACTGCGCGGTGATCAAACTACAGCAGGATGCCAATACAATAATAATATTGAAACAGAAAATAACTGCAGGCTAGAGTCTGACTAGATTGCTGTAAGCATGGATGAGCGCACATGCAATTTACATAGCTAGCTATCGTTAACTTAATTGAGTAATGAACGCAAACAATACACGACACCGTAAAACTCCACCCACTCACAAATAACTTACACAATGGGAATTAGGCTTGAACCTTAGCCTTGCAGCAAAAAATTAATTTAATTTGTCAAAAGAATTTTTGTTAATCACCGATTGTACCAAGCTATGTGTGCATGTTTGTATGTTGTGAGTGTCACGTGAAGAAGATCATTCTGACACTTTCACAGCACCATGTAATTATTGGGCGAGCGGAGGTGAGACTCTCACTAACGAGTCTCAATTGAGATTTTGGTGTGTATATATATATATATATATATATATATATGGTAAAGTTCAAAGAGGTCAATGCGTGTCCACTACCGGAGGCTACTCAAAAACATAAACATTAGCACGGGCGCAAGAAATTCGGGAGAAAAGACTTCAAAATAATGCTAGGAAAAGGAAGAAAAAAAAACGGCAATGAGCTATGGGGACAAAATGGGAGAGACGTTCGCAGTTAAGTCTTCCTAAGTTAACAAAGTTAGCCTAACTCATGTATTCTTTTAGCGGCGGTGGTAAGTTAACTTCGTCAATGCGCTGTTCGTCGCAGCTATACGTCTTACCTAATCAGAATGGCTAACTTTGATACTACAGAAGTTATTATTACTCAGGGAAGAGAGTACAATTTTGTATTTGTTTGCTAAAATTAATGGTCAACTGCTATTATACTGTTTTGCATGAACTAAGCTAAAATATAAATTATGTAGTAACAATACTGTAGTTTTAAAGGCTTGCTCGACACTTGTGCTCAAGCACACCACTAGTCTAACTAGTACACTACACTAGTGATGTGCTTCAGCACGAATGGCGAGCAAGCTGGTCTGACTGAAATTTAAATTTGAATGCTAGCTGCTAATAATTTTTCTTTGTTAAAAATGTTTTTGTTTAGTTTATTGCTATTCCTTAGTAATACACCACACTTTTATATATACTTGTTCACTGGATATACCAGCACAAGACCTGCGTTGTATTCTCTTCCTGACTTGACTATTGGACAAAGGATTTTCAAGGGGTAAGCAATCAAATTTCTAAGGAAGATACAGGTAAGGATCGAAAAACTAACGGTTTTCGTTTAAGCTAGTCGCCTTCCAAAGTACGCTCCGTTCAAAATGCTCTATTGTACCAGGGCTCTAGTAGATGGAAGCTACCACTACTCTGGGGGAAGCTGAGGTAATTAGCAGCCTCCCAAAACAGCGAAGTTTTGAAATTACGTCTGGTAAAGGGTATCAATGCTATAGTAACCAGTCGCAGTAACTTTTGGTGACTTGAAGAAAAAAAATAGAGTTTCACTGAAATTATCTCACAATTTGTAGTAAGACTTTCTTAATGCTGTAGTATCAGAAGAAACAGGGGTCAAGCCTAAAAAACTGAGTTTTTAGGAGAGAAAAAAGAGCCTGCGCGTGCGTTTAAGTGAGCATACGTACAATCCATACATATGTATATATATACTGAACATAACTCGATTTTCAATTGTCCACCCCTAACAGTATCTCGCTCGCTTCACTCATTTGATAATAATACTATCTGTACAGCTGCATAATCCACAGAAAGAAGGAAGATACTAGATGATTAGTACAACTATCATGCACATGTGTAATGAAGGTTAACTCTTTGACATGGTACCACTAGATGTGTGCCAAGAGGAAGAGAGGTGTAGCACTCAAGAAAACAGTGTGCTTGGCTTACTTGCTCAAACTCTGATCCATGGCCAGCTCCCTCAGTCTATCGGTGATCTGATCAATCCTCTGTGAGTAGGCCTCAACACACATCAAGTTGTTCCCAGTGAGCTATACAACAAGACCACACAGTAAGCAAAGAAATGAAATTATCCTTAGCAATCATAAACAGACCAGAAATAGAAAGAACTACTTGTCTTCTTGTTCATGACTTGCTAAATTACCTTTAGAATCTTGCAGCCTTCACGAATACAAGTCTCATCACCCATATCTAGTAGCTTAGTGACATAGCTAAAGGTGCGTTTGCCTAAGATCTCCAGTGGCTTTCCTCCCTACATCAATGCATAGTACTCTTAATAACACCCAGCTGTGATCGGAACAAAACAAAAAAACTCACTGATTCTATTTTCGCAAATATTTCAGCAAAAAATTTAGCAAAATTGATAAAAAAGGATCTTTTCTCATCAGTTTCCAAACTACTTCCAACTTTCTTGTCCCAGTCACGCAGTCTAGAAACAAACAATAACATATGGTGTGATGTGTTGGTATAAATGGGAAAAAAAAGATCAGTAAACAAAATAAATAAAAATAATAATAATAATAAAAGAGAAGGAAAAAAAAGGAGTCTTACAATCTTGTAGTAATGATGTCCTAATCTACTATTATCACTTAAATTGTTTCATACTATCCTCTCCGCCGCCCCTTAATTAAACCCATCCATTACTCTTCTACCATTTGGTAAAAGTCGACTCCTCTGCTCACAAATGGACTGGGAAACTTTGAGTGAGTGAATTGGTAAGAAACAAGCAAGTAATATTGATGACACAAGGGAAAAGAAGTGCTGGCACTTCATGACCCCATTGTCCAAACACTCCACAGAACACCATGTCCAGTGGTTGAGAGAGAGCCACACAGAGTGGTGTGACATTGTCTGGTCCTGCCTACACTATGCAGTCTTCTCAGTCCACTCACCTTTCAACCAGGACTACCTTGAACGTATCATCCTCACCAAATTCAAAGTCACCTATGAGGTGGCAGATTCTACATGATGTGTAGCCCACTTCAGGAGTATGGACACCCTGGCAACACAACACAACACACACACACACCACAGCATAATATAATGTCACCACAAATAATCTAGAATGCACCATGATAGTACTATGTGGTGAGCAAGGCAAATTTGAATCAATTGATCTTTACAGCGTAGGAAATCAATATGTTCATCAACCATAATTACATATTATATGTTGTAAACAACAACTCCTCCCACTGTTTTTGCTCATTTATCAATTGCCAAACCAGTGGAAATTGTGACGGACATCACAATCTAGCAAGTTTACTACGTGACACAACTCATTTCCTTCTCTCACTGGTTTCAGTTATGACAGATCAAACCTAGGACAAGATCCAAGGACCCCTACAGTGTATGCACTTACATCCACCCCAGGCTACAGTTGGTTAGACACATATTACAACTACACACCACAATCCTTACACCATACATGCTTCTCACACTTAGTAGTCCCTTACCCAATGCACAAACATTTCCGCCAAGTTGACAATGGCTGCTTTGCTCGGCTTGCACATCCTCAGTGTTTCCTGGAACTTCCTCCCAATCTCATTAAATGATCCAGGATAAGTGAAGGACTTCAAAAGGATCTCGGCACCAGCCTCCAGCACTTTGTTGCACGAAACATCACCTTGGTCAATGGGAGATGCTCTCTCAAACCCTCGCAGGATGTCCCCTACTTCTTGCCACCCTTGGTCCATTTCTTCCTCCACCAAACCACTACAGTCGCCATTGGCAACAGGCAAGGGAAACCCCGTTCCATTGGAGAAAAAGGATGGCACAAACTCTTTGCTGTCCGGGTTTAGCTGAGAAGAGTTGGAGGATGAAGTTGGAGTCGAGTGCTGGCTGCCACCGCTACTGTTACCATTATCAGTATGCTTCATATATGCCCTACTTCCATTGGCAGTGTTGCCAGACATAGAGTCATTGGCCCCACCACGGGAGCTCAACTGAGGCACAAATGGAGGAACAGAAGGATTAAGTAGTATCATCTTTTTGCCATTTTTCTGAGGAATAATGGAATCTCCAGCCACTTCTTCTTCTTTAACCTGAACGCCTCCTTGTATTGCATCTTTTATCTCTTTAGCAGTAGGTGGTTCTTTTCCTTCCCCAGTAGTAGTGGTTGCATTGTCAAACTGCTCTGAACCTGGTTCTGGAGAATTCTCTGACTTACTGCTCTTGGATTCTATGTATTAAAAGAATACTAAATGTTTCGACACAAGTTGTTTCTCAACCCTTAAAATTGCTCACCCTGCTTGATTCTGTCCACCTCATTCTGGTCTGGTTCTCTCAATTCTCCCGGCTTTGGAGTTCTTCCCTTTCCCCTACCCCTTCCAGTCATAATGCTTGCTCGGTAGCGAAGCGAGTGAGCGGTTCACTGTGTATTCCCTTTCACAATAATACCACATACACACACTCCGCGGCTACCATTTTACGCGATGACAAAATAATCCCGACGATACCTTACCAACACAGGATGCCAAATTAAAAAAAAATGGCGCTAAAATTGAATTCATACCTGTGGTAGCTGCAAAATGAGAGTTGCTGGGAAACAGCGGTTTGACAAACAAAGGGAAGTGAGCAGCCATAGCACCGGGGTACATGCTGTGAAGTGAAGTGTATTGGAAAGTATTGCGTTGATGATGCAGGAAGAAGACAAGCTTCATCCTTTTGACCCGACAGGCTTAACTCCCCCCAAAGGTAGGCTTGGCCACAGCTTACCTACACCTCGAGTACTGGGAGGTGATTTGCTTTCCGCAAGTGGGCCGACCAAAGGTATCCTGCATCAGTTCCCTGGAACAAATCCCACAGTGAGTACCATTCAGATATTGTCTGAGATATGTAGTTAGTTTTTTGTGCATGTACAAAATTATAGAAATTAGACTCTTGGTCAACCAATTCTGACTTGCATCATCATTCTGGGGGTTCTGGGTCTTCTTCTGGAGGCAGTGCCATGTCTCCAGTGCAGTTCTATGCTCGTCGTGACCACGGCTTTGGAGGTTCACTTTCAAAGTTGGAAAGAATTAAGAGCCTGGAGCCTCCAATGATGGAGCCTTTTGATGAAACTGAAGAAGATGAAAATGTATTTTTAGGTAAGGCATGGAAGATGTGCATATTAATGCACTTATGCCTTTCAACAGCAGTTTTAATAATTGTCACTGAGGTGCATTTGAAGTAATTCTGAACACAAATGTTTTCACAAGGAACCAAGCTATGCTTAGTTTGTCAAGTGTGGCAGACAGCATTTAAACATGTGTGTTGCCATGGTATTAATTGCTATGGCAATTACATGTTGATGTAGGGCTTCATGCAGTAGGATGGAAAACTAGGAATTTCCTTCCTCTTTCTCTCTCATTCTCTCCCCCTTACCAAATTACCAACAGCAAAAGTACCTTTCTTCCTATTGAAACCTGCACAATCTCTAAGCTCTTATATTGCATATATTATAATGTCTCATTTAGACTCTTCCAGTGAAATTGACAGAAAGTTCATCGCCAGTCCATCTCAGGATAAGTCTGTGGAGCATGTGGGAGTGTCCGATGCTAATGTAGATGGAGGCCATGGGCCAAGCCGTAAGTCCAGCACCGGTATTGCTGGGCGTGGCAGTGTCACACTGGATCGTTTGAGTGGCGATTCCCTGCTGTCATTCAGCTACAGCACCACTCTTGGAGGCAGCAACAGCTTGAGTTCCGACTCCCAGCTAGGTATGTAGGTGGGTGGGTAGGTAATTTATGTGGGTTTGAAGTATAGTTTGTGGTTAAAATTTGTTCATGTGAGAAATCACATAGTGTTTTGCATAAACTTAGCCTTACTTTAAACTTAAGCTCCGAAGTGTGAGAAAATTCCTGCGAAAACTTTGTTAGTGTATTTTGGGGGGGATTGTATGTAATGTAAAATGTAAAAAAAATTAGGCAATACATTCAGTTATGCCTAATTTTGCACACTGCCTCAATAAAACTTGAGTTTGTTATACAAAAAATTGTATTGATTTGGGAATGTGTGATCACAACCTGGCAAGACTTAGTGTACATAATAGCTTGAATCACCATTCGCCGAGTGACATTATTTTATGGTACCTGTTCAATATTTAAACAAACGGAGAGTATTATCACTCTCTCTGATAGGCAAATTAGAAGATAGCTGATGCCTAGCATTGGGAAGATCATATGCTATATGATTCTCATTGTAGGCAGATCTGCATTTTGTTTGTTATGATAAATATCTCATCACTCCCCCACCCCCCCTTCCCCTCCCCTTCCCTCCCCCACCCTTCACCCACATTCATACACATGCGTGCACACGTACGTACAGGGAGCTCCTTTATCCGAGCATTCACTCAAAGCCTCAACTCATCCTTCTCAGTTCCCGGCCCGTACCTTCAGAGCACGTCGCCCATTCCTCCAGTGACTGGCAGTGAATCTGGCCTAGATCAATCTACCCTCTTTCCTACCACCTCTCGCAACCCTAACAAGGCCATCGTCACCGTTGATGCTCACACTTCTAAGATTCTAGTGACCAATGAAATGACTTGTGAACTGTTTGGCTACCAGAGATCAGAGCTGTCTGGCATGAAGGTGCAACACTTGTTCACGAAGTCCTATCGCAGCACGCAGAGGGCATTGGTGGAACAGAACATCACGTCTTCTGGGGAAACAAAACTCGTCAGTGGCAAAGTGGTGAGTGGGTGGATGAAACACTTCCATTTGTTGATAACTTGCTATTCCTAGTTGGCAATTGGGTGAGATCAGATTTTAGTTTTGGAATGTGTTTTCGGTATTATTTTTTATTCTTTCACTTTATTGTACTCTCTAATATTCCTGCTATTTTCAACATTGCCATAGATGGATGCAGTTACTTCATACGGTGTTGAGTTCCCAGTGTCCGTGTGGATGAGACGTGTGGGTGCTGACTCCTCCCACTCCTCTCCTTCCTTGACGCCATCGCCCCGGGTGATAGCTGTCATAGAGCCCGTGGAACGGTCTTCAGCTTTGTTTTCACTGAGTCCAGATCATCAGGTCGCCTCATGTGACCCGTGGTTCGCATGCCTCTTTGGCTATACTGATTCTCTGGGTGTCATAGGCAAGCACATCTCTGAACTCATCCCATCTCTCAGGGTTCCCAGCTCTCTGCAAGACCTACCCCAGGTGAGCGTTAGGACAGTGTGTGTGTGTGTGTGTTGTGTGTGTGTGTGTGTGCATGTATGTGTGTATGTGTGTGTGTGTGTATGTGTGTGTGTGTATGTGTGTGTGTGTGTGTGTGATCAAATACTTGGGAGACAGTATGGGTCACACAATCAGAAGGCACTCTGGAAATTTGGTGACTTCTTGAGACTTAATCCTGTGTTTGTGATCTTCATTGAGACTATTCAGGACATAAGTGCGCACGCACGCACGTGCACGCACACAAATTCAGTGGTGGCTATAGTTTCATAGTTGGCTATATATGGATTGCAATAGTCTAGGTCTGCTTAAAATAATCTCCGTGCTAACATTTGTAACACATCTATATCTATCTCTCTGTTCCTCCCAACTTCCCCTCATGTCTGCTTGTAAGAGCACATGACATGGACTGCATGCTTAGACCCATGGGATACCAGTGGGCAGTGCTTCACACATGCTCTGCTCTCTCTGCCTTGTTTGTATGTGGGTTCTCAGATAATGTTAGTGGAGTAGCACGAATAGCGAGCTAAAGAAGGATTGGTATCAATGACAAATCTACAAATAGTCAAAAATAGTTTCTATTTTTTTTAAATTAGGTATAGTCTTAGGAACATTGTGAACCTGATGTGTATCTTCCTAGTTGATGTGTAGCAATTTGCCTTTTAGCAAATGACATGTTCAATAGAAGTAGTGCTGACATGTGGGCAACCATGATGCGTTCTTATGAAGGTTGACACTTCTCCAGAGATAATACATCAAGATGTTATGGGTTTAGAAGAGCCTGATATAGTGCATGTAACAGGCAAGGCAGGCTATATTGGTATATTAACAATGTATGACTATATACATACTGCTACATACTTGTTGTAAATTAGATGCCATCCAAGCAAGCTGTGACAGGTCGAACTAAAGATGGTACTGTGTTTCCCCTCACAGTCCACTATACTGACGTGTCCCAGAATCTCTCAGTCAATGACCTTTACTCACCCACACAGAGTGCTACCCACCAGCAGGTGAGTGAGTTTTTGGAGGGTCTGTATGTCGTTTATTATTTGCATACATGCATACGTACCTACATACATACATACATACATACATACATACTTACATACATACATACATACATACTTACATACATACATACATACACGCACATAAATACACACATAAATTCTGAAATAATCATTTTAACCATTTCTGTTGGATATGCATTCATCACACTTACGGTAGTCTAACATTTGTTTTGAAACTAGAGTTTAACTTTTTCATTTACTACCAAAGTTAATGGTAAAGTATCATTAATCCTGCTGTCAGTCAACACCATACGAAAATTCCTAATAAAACTTTTTCTTGGGCTTGCTCACAACAAATTGCACACAAACTAGTACCAATCACTTAACAATTCTCTATGGTTGGTTTTCAAGGTCTCCTCCAGTGATCCTTTTTCTACAACTCCCGCAGACAAGGGGCATCCTCACAGTTCATTGTCTCCAGGAGAGATCCCTGATCACACTCCAGTTGCAGCCAAGTCCAAGAACCCGTTATCTGTGAGTGCAGAGGACCAGGATGCTGCGTGTATCAACTGCAAGGTGGTAGTCTATGCTGCTCTCAGTGGGATGGTCAGCTTCTTCAGTGATGGCACCATCCACAGCTGCAACCAGCACTTTGCCCTCATGCTGTTTGGCTATAGCCAGCAGGAACTTCAGAAGAAGGTGAACAAAAATGGAAGTTGTTGGAAAGAGATACTGAATGCTAGATAATTAATCAAATAAGATGTCTGTTTTATTTAAAAAAAACAACAACATTTACTACAAGTGTGAGTGAAATGGCATCCTCATATTATACAAGTCTAATAAATTGTTTATTGTACATTGGATAATTATTAAACAGTCAGAGGTAACTTCACCATACTTCTAAAATTTCAGTTGTCCGGAACTATGCACAGGGACATTGAAGCGGTGAACACTCGTGTGATGCTTAAGTATTTATGCATCACATGAGCATTCAATATTTTCCTATATTGAATACTCCAACACGCCCGTGCATAGTTCTGGACAGCTGAATTTTAAAAAGTGTGATGGAGTTAATTTCTGAATGTTTGCTGTTTTGGAAAAATATACGCTATATAATAAAAACTTTATTACACTTGTGGTGCAATATGGGAATGACGTTTCACCCGCACGCTTGTATTTTCACTCGCCTTTGGCTCTTAAAAATGCTTATGCATGCTTGTGAAATATCCCCCCATATTGTATACTTACTCATGCAATAAGTAATATATAATCTAATAGTACAAATTAATGTGAATAAAATTTTACTTGACACAATTTCCTTCCCATTTTTTGTGGAAAGTTACAATTTTGACATGAATTAGTCAAGTGATCAGTAGCCCAGCAGTATGTTTGTGCATGTGTGCGTGTGTGGCTCCATCTGCCCACTAGTTGAGGATCTGACTGATTATACGGAATGTGAAACATCCCCTGGCATTGCATCCCTGTCTGACCAGCTATTGTATTCAGTTAGTTATGTCCAGCAGCTTGAGCTCCTAGGTTACCTCTACGTCACATGGTGCAACCATCAATCTGTCTGTTGGAGCATCTTCATACCTGAATAACTATAGCCAATTGATGAGGCTAGTCTAAACATGCTTGATGCAATGACAGTTCCTAAGGATAGCAATGAATTCTGCTGTGTTCATGTGTGTATGTGTGTATTACATATATATATGCATGTATGTATAGGACATCAGTTTTCTCCTGCCAGACTTTCACCAGCAGGTAGGCTGCGTTGATGATCGAAACCCTCTGCCTCCAGTTGACGAAGAAGATTCCATCTTTCATTCTGCCACGGAGCAATCCCTGTCACCTGACAGAGTCATTGAGTTTCTGGGAGGTAAGAGAAGTAATGTGGCAGAGATGCACAGTGTGGCCAGACACAGCAATGGGCAGTCTGACTGACTGGTGGTGCCAATGAGAGTTAATCTAGTCTCAGTGAAGGTCAAATGACGGCGCCTGCTTAGTGGCGGCACTTAATCGAGTGATCTAAATCACATGAGAGGTGCTTGTATATCTCTCTCGAGTAAATGGGGCGTGTGTGACCCATCGTAGTTGTAGACTACATTTTCCTGCTCTATTTTTCATGACTTGGTTGTTGCAGGGAATTGCCCGGTCACTTCACCATCCCGCAAGGGACTCACGCCATCTTCTCAAGGATTCCGTCGCAGTTTAGCCCCACTGAAGTTTCCTGACTTGAATGAATACTCAGAAGATGCCAAGCCTCAATCCAAATCGCATGGACAATTAGATCAGCCCTCCTCTGAACTGCCCTCCTCACAAGTTGAACCAGCAAAGAGCAAGTCAAGCAACACTTTGCCCACTGATCAGACAGAGCCTGCCTCAAGGAGTGCTCCCTCAGTCAATATTGAAGAAGACGCTCTGCCTCCTATTCCCAAACGCTTGGTGCCTTCTAAGTCTACAGAGCGAATCATGGCCTTGCTTACAGAGCGAGGCTTGGCTACCAGCTATGATACACCTGGTTCTGACTCTAAATCTACTGAGGACAGAGTGAAGAAGTCGCCTGTTTCATCTACACCTAGGAAGCCACGAGCTGGTGTGAGTGCACAGGGTTTGGTACAGACATTTTCGCTAGGGGAGGGGGAACATTTGTGTTATAGGGTGGGCTATATACTTGGAGGTGTTTACACATGCAGCAATTTACGAATGGATTAATCAAAAAACAAATTATCTAATTAGTCCTATTTATTGCATTTTGCAGTGAAATTATGGGCAATTAGAATTTCCCTTTCACCTATTCAGGAGTGATGGATGGAAACTGCTTCAAAGTTGGGGGGCACCGTGCATCACAAGCCAATTTGCTCTCATGAAAACCACTTAGAAAATAAATTTCATATTAACTAAACTAAATACAAGTTTTCCAATGCAATTCAATACTTAAATCTGCATAGTATGTGCCCCCCTGTGCCCCTCCCCCCCAAGCTGTAAATTTGGGGGGCTGCCTTCCCCCCATAACTTCCATTACCCCTGCCACGTGTGGATGTTATTGGACAGCAAAACCCAAACATTTGTAACTGTAAAAAACATCAATTTTTTTATCAACCATTCATTCAAAGCACATCAAATTATATGTACCTTATGGAATATGGAGGACGCTTTTATGTGTGAGAAATGAGGGGGGGGGGGGGGTCCCAGTATCCCCCCCCCCCCTCCCCCTTCTGTATCAAACACTGGTGCAAATTCTCTGGCTACTGAATTAGAATTTTAATACATTATATAAAAATTTGGATAATGCATTTGGTGAATTATCATTTACATTGTAATTGCAAATAGCCAGGAGGAAAAATAAAGTGTAACATAGTTGGACCTTGCTGCTATTTCATACCAACAGCTACTTGTACTGTTAACTCTATCTCCTGGAGACCTGGCATGATATGGTGGTGGTGCCATGTCTAGTAGTGCAGTGAGTCATAATGAGTAGTGCGGTTTGAGTTTGATATCAGTCTCACAGGACATGAATCTCATTCCTCTAGTAACATCTGTATATTCCATGGTAACTTTAAAAAAATTGTGTAAAAAATATAATTGAAAGAAATCCCCCATTCATTTTGATGTGCGTAGGTGGGAGTGACTGTAGAAGCAGATGGCTCCTCTATGGCTTCTGTCTTGTCTCTGCCTGAAGGCATGTTTGTTGGTGATGCCAAGCACAAGGATGGCTCGCTGATGGCTGTTGTGTTCCAGGTAGGAGCTTGCAGATGCAAGTGTTTGTTTGGTAAATGTGCATGCATGCTCATGAATCCAGCTAGTTGGAAGAGGTAATGACAATATTGACACATATGGAGTGGGTGGGGTGTTTGTGAAACTGAGCGTCTCTCTTCGTGTGTGGCCGGGAATCTGTAAGGTTTGGCTGAGGGTTGATTTAAAGTGTAAATAAAATGAGTTGGTGCACGTGTTAGTAGAATAGTTGTTATTCAGTATCCGTATGTATGTAGCTATCACATTACTGCATTACCAACCATGTGCCAGGGAAAAATATAAGAAAACAACAAACTTAGATAACTGATACATCAATGCATCATATGCCAGCTGTTTATATTTCATCATTTTACTTTTTACGATTGCACACGATTGATTTCTGGACTATTAGATAACCAACCGCTTGCGCTAAGTATATCAATTTTAATTCTCGTTTTTCTCTCTCCTGGTGTAGCTGAAGAGAGTGTCTCTCGAAGATGGCCAGGAAATCTACTGCATGTGGCTGAGTCGTGACCTGGACATGGAGCGTGCTCGAACAGCCGATCTCTCCATGTCTATTAACAGAAGTACTCTTGATCCTTACGGCCAAAACACGGTAAGGAGTGGTCAGTGGAAGAATAAAGTACTGTGTGCGTCTGTGAACAATGTTCACAATTTGTCAAAATGTGACGTGATGTAAGAAATGTCGGGGAATTGGGATTTTCTTGTAGCTCATTCTTATAATTGGGAAACAATGTATTTGGAACTACAACTAACAGCAACAGTGGAGCTAACGGTACATGATGACATCAATCATTATTGTGCCTAGCAGCTGAGGTTCTAGTGCTTGTTTCCTAGTAATTTTATTTAACAGCCCATGATGCAATGTGCTGGATTGCAATGGTTTCTGTAGCTCCAGCAAAGAGTCGTCAGCAACACAGCGTGGCCAGATATGGAGGCAGGTCTCAAAAGTAAAACTGTGGAACAACCTCTGTACTTAGTATGAATTCACTTGAAAGATTTTTATTGTCTATGTTGTAACAGAATACTCTTTTGATCGTAGAGAACATGAAATCGTTTAAGAAACATGCGGACTAGTTATAATGATTTTTGAATGTCAAAAATAAAAAGCAATGAAAAATGATCTTCAAATCCCAGTATATTGCATTTGTTGCCTAATTTTATGTAACTATTAGAATTCTTTAATTGTTGAGCATTTTCAAAGTATTGCTAAATGGCAATAATAGTAACTATAATTACAGTCATTTAGATATTATATATATATTTTTTATTTTTTTTGAGAAACCAGCCTTTTAAAAGGAGTTGGTAAAGTATTTTGATAGTTAATAATCATTGGGAATAATTTTATCTGTATGTAGGCAGTGTCTCCAGAAGTTGGTGTAGTGGGTGGGGTTGATGCAACAGATGGAGCAGAGCGACCCAACCTCCAGCATTCTGCATCCCTGCAGCAGCAACCACAGCCTGAGGAGATGCTAGCAGTGGAGGGAGAATATGCCAGTAACTACACCACTCTCAATCATATTGGCAAGGGTGCCTTTGGCTTCGTGAAAGTGGCCAAGAAATTAGATGACGGACAGCTGGTAAGCTTGTAGGAATTTGCTGTCTAGTGATAAAGCACCTTCTTAACAGAGTATCTTATTGCACTCTGTTTAACTTGTGCCTTAGGTGGTGGTGAAGTTTCTCCGCAAAGTTAGTGTTCTGAAGGACTGTTGGATACAGGACAGTGAAATGGGAAGAGTTCCATTGGAGATTGCCCTCCTGGCACGCCTACAGCATGACAATATTATACAGGCATGTACATGCATGCACATACCGTCCAAGAGCTGGTTCTACATGTACGGAAGGCATTTGCGCCCCTCCCACTAAAAAGCTTTTGCCCGCCCCCTCAAAATCCTGTGACATTTTGACTATGCGGCATGACACCAGCCTACTGTGCATGTGTTATGCACTGAAAGGGTCTCTATATAACATAATGTGTCTGTTATTGCTCCTCCAAAAATCTAAGAAAGTTTTTTTGTCCCTCCTAGATTCATTTTCAGTATGAAGCCCTGTTTTTCATCATTTCTGTTCTGACATGTTTCATACCCATTCCAATTCCATGCAGTTGCTGGAGGCATACGAGAATGAGCACTTTTTCCAGATGGTCATGGAGAAACACGGAGAAGGACTGGACTTGTTTGAGTTTATTGAGAGAAGTCCACAACTCACAGAGCAGCACATCAGCTATATCTTCAGACAGGTCAGAATGAATAAAGATGTTGGGGGAGAAGGGGTAGTATCGCTATATCATAACTAGTACAATTTATTAGTAGTAAATTAGTACATTCTGAATATAAAGGTATAAATAATTTGATACTTTATAGGATAGAACTGGTGTAATGTGGCTTTGTGTGTGTGTGTGTGTGTGTGTGTGCATGTGTGTGTGTGTGTGTGTGTATGTAGATGGTGGCTGCCATAGCATACCTGCATGGAATGGGCATTGTACATAGAGATATCAAGGTGAGGCATTGTTATGTGTTATTCTGACAGAGAATTGATCTAAAGTGAGATTAAACTGGCTATACTAACGTCCATTTGGATTATTGGACTGATGTGTTTGCACATGCGATGCATGTCATGCGTACAATTTCAACTAGCACTAAAATTGCAACTGTAAGTTACTCTGTTTCGGATCTGCCAGTGCTAGGGTAGACTACGTGTGATCTTAGTGTGAAGTTAAAGTGGTGTGATGCTACTTTTGGCTTTTTTTAAATTTTTTTAATGAAGCCAAAAAATTGGTAAATTATCAAGAATTAAGAAATGCAGCCAACTTGAGATCCGCAATCGTCGGCTGACAGACAAAAAATAAGTACCATAACACTGCTTTTCCTTTTCCTTTTTTTTTTTTTCCCTTCATAATTAACTCACACCACATGTTCCAGAACATTTCTTTCATGGAAAAAAAACTAGATAGAAAAGACTAAGTTTTATCATTCCAGAACTCTTGGTGATTCAACACTGCAAGCATTCTAGGCTTTACAGTTATGGCACTAACTGTTGTATCCATCATTACTAGATAGCTATCAGTTCTTATCAATTCCAGTTTATCAGCAGCAGTTACAAGAAGAATGGATCGTTATCCCCTTTCAGCCTGTCCTCTTTGTAATTAACCATTCCTGATGGACAACTGGAATCTTAGTGTTTAGGTCGGCGGTGATAGGGGAACTTGCAGAGCTTCCATGCACGAGTAATGTAAACAGTTGAACTTGCCAAGTCCTCACTAAACATGGAGCGTGCTTGTTGAGTCTACTGCAAGTGCTAGACATAAGGTGTTACATAATGCTAGTTGTTATAACTTTTCTACCCTTTACCAAGTATAGAATATGGGCAAGGTGAATCATGATGTTAACGGCTTACTTGGATTGGATTGTCAAGTGTAATATATATATATGCAAGCTATTCCAACTATTTGAGGTAGAGATGTTTAGTGGTGGTATGGGCAACAAGCCATAGGTGTGAAGTATTTGGTGGGAAAATGTTAGTCTGTAGAGTAAGTGTGCCTGGGGAAAACTAGGTTCACGTACACAACACAGTGTTGTTCAAGTCACACTAACCTTTGCGTGTGTAGGTATATTAGGAATACTAACAACTGTGGGAGGTTGTAACCTTGTGGTGGATGGAATGTTATGTAACAAACAATTTATTTTTTAATTTTTTTTTCCCTTCTACTTTAGTGTATATTTATAAAGCTTACTCTTCCATTGAGTGAAATTCACTTTAATTTATGTATATCCTTGTATTAAAGTGGGTGTGTCTCTTGTGATGTGCTTATCTTCATTGGTACATTCATAAGTGCCTTTAGTTAGAGTAGCTGCACCTGTTCACTAATCTGGAGCACAGAGGTCCAATAATGCAATATGTGTCATGTTTGTGTGTTGTTACAATTTGGTTAGCAATTTATCTCTCTTGTTGTGGCTGTGTATGGGTGTTTGTGTGTGTGTGTGGAGGATATGTTTTTTCTGCAGTTATGTGAGTATGTGTTTATGCTGCATTTTGTTTACTTTGCCATGATGTGTGAATGACCTCTTTTTTTTTTCTTTTTTTTTTTTTCCCTTGATGTGATGTTCAGGATGAGAATATTATTATCAACCAAGTCTTCCATATCAAGCTCATTGATTTTGGCAGTGCTGCATACATGGGACCTGGCAAGAAGTTCAGTACCTTTTGTGGCACTTTGGAATATTGCTCGCCTGAGGTGCTGTTGGGAAACAGGTGAGGTTCATGTAGGCATGCATGTTCCTGCATGCATGTGCATGCTAGAGTATTTGTAGTTGCTGATTAATCAAATTCATTGGCTTCGTATATTTAATCAATTGAGGAATCCAGTGGGGCATTCCTTGAAATATTTGTAAATTATTCATGTGGTAGACTTGTTCTTGCTGTGACCTGGTACCATGGCACCTATTACCATGGTGATGGAGCATGGCTTTTGCCCTCCAATAGATGTTATTGTTGGATACTGATGGGTTCCAACCCTTTAAATTAAGGCTGTTATTTGTTTTGTTTATTTGATGCAATATTATTATTATTATTATTATTATTATTATTATTATTATTGTTATATTATTATTATTATTATTATTATTATTATTATTGTATTAGTATTAATACTAGTAGTAGTACTAACTATTAACTATTCTATAGATAACTTACTATCTCTACAAATGAGCAACATGATGTTGTCTTGACATTCAGACGTGCCATTGGTTTTGAGCAAGCACTAACAATTCTACCTACTGTGGATTCACTTGCAGCTGATTTCAGCAACATTTTTATAACTATTATACATGGCCTCAATCCACTTATTCAAAACGACTGTATCAATTTGCACGTTAAACAATTTATTCTCTTGGAACTGACCATTTGCGTTCAATTTCTGTAGTTCTAATGTTAACTTCTAGGTATCTGTACTATGTATTTTATGAAGCCCCAACATAACCACACAAAATAGACTTCCTTAGTAAAACAGCAAGTCAGTGGTGTGTGACCTCATGGGTTGGGTGTATGAGGATTGTTAATCTTCCTTGGCTACCAACCCCTCCCCCTGTTCTTTTTTGTTACAGTTACAGTGGACCGGAATTAGAACTATGGGCTGTAGGGGTTACCCTTTACACGTTGGTGTTCGGAGAAAATCCATTTTTTGATGTAGAGGAAACCATCGCTGGCCACTTGCAGCCTCCATTTCTTACTTCTCCAGGTAAGTTGAAATACCACTGAAGCAGTAGATGATGTTGAGCCAGAGCCAGTAATAATAGTTGATGGCTTGATTAAATAACACAATTTGTATGTGTGCAGGCCTGATGAAGGTGTTGCTATGGTTATTGCACCCTGACCCCAAATCTCGAGCAACAATTCCTGATCTGCTATTAGACAAGTGGACCAACCAACCAGTGGACTCTGACCTTATGCATTTTAGTGTGGTCCTGAGTAAGTTTCTACACACATACACACGCACACACACACACACACACACACACACACACACACACACACACACTGGCAGCACAGACTCACCCATTAACTCCAGTAACATGGTTGTAAGGTGTAAGACACACACACATACATACTTGCTGTTTGTTGATTGCATCATTGTCGTTGCATCAGTGGAAGTGTTATTTCATACAGTCATGTTTCAAGTTAACTTTCCCTTTCTACCCTTCAGATTTTCCTGGAGTGAATGATGATGATGGTGAATGTGTGACTTCTGCCACAGCACATGCACAAAACCTGCACTCTGCCGGTAAGCCAGCAGGAAAAGTCGTCAAAAGCAACTCAGAAGGAGGTGTGGTCATGCTGCTTTCTCAGTCCATGTTTACTCAGATGAAGATAGTAGGAGAAGCCAAACAGACTGAGCAATAGCACTGGTAGACTTTCAGTTGTTGATACTATCACTTATTATTTTTTTTCCAGGCCACTTTTATTACAGGTATGCAGCAACAACAAATGTACAGCAATTATAACACAGTCAGTCACAATAGCTGGCATCAAATCTCCACAAGCATTGATTTCAATTATTATTGCTTTTCTTCCTGTGCTAACTTTATTCAGTGAGTTTTTCCTTGTCTAAAAGGTACCAATACTTAGTAACTCATGAATGTCAAAGAGATAGAGAGTCTGGCAAGAGAAAGTCCAGTTCTTTCACTCTCCAGTATTACACAACTCTAGGCAATACCATGCCAACAACACAATGGGCTTTTTTTGTTTGTATTGGTCAGTTGATATTTCATAATATATGGGCAATAGTTTTCACAGGCGAACTTCCCGTAGCCTGAATTAGCTACAGAGTTAGTTACCGCGCTTGGATGTTTATTGTTTTCTAAACATACTTTCACTTTTGAAAACTTGTATTGCTTCATTGATAATAGATTGGGCATAAATAACTTGTAAAATAAAATACCAGTAGTTCTGAAGTGTGAACAAAATGAATTTGTCATGTAATTGGAGACATGGTGCAAAATAAATGTTAAAAAAAAATTATAAAGTGAAATACCAGTGTTGTGTGAGAAAAAAATTAATGGAAAAAAAAAAAAAAAAAGCCAAAAATTAGAGTGCCAGGAAAACAAAAACAAAAAACAACAGCAAAATCTAAATTCAAATATTTCCATTACATAAATGTACTGCAGACTTGGACTCCGGGAGGAAAGGTATGTAGTATTAGTTGAAGATTTATAGGCACTCACACTGAGTAGCAACCATGTTGGCAAATTCCTGCACAGTGGCAACAGAGTTGCTGAATGTTAGCAGAGTGATGGGCTCGAGCTTGTCTGGCTTTGGCACACAACACGGAGGAGGAACAGACTCTGGCATCAGTCTGTGGAAGGTAGATTGCAAGTAGGCGTGGTAATTATCAATGTTGGACTCTGGATGGTTGTAGCACAAGCCAGCACAAATATTGGCATTGTATTTGGTTGGGGTAATTATGGACTCTCCCCATTCTGTGGTGTTGAATACAATCTGAGGACAAAAGAATAGGAGTCAAATGACACAATTGGGCAAAAGTAAAGACTGATTAATTTATTCTTCATGTGTAGTAATTACAACTCAATACTTACCTCATAATGATAAAGGGTACATTTTAATGATTTGAAGTTGGCTGGCATAGTAGGTAACGTCTGGATTTGTGCCTCTGGCTCATCAGTAGTTGGTGGCGAAGTGCCTACGGGTTCTTCGTTGGAAGCATCCCTCTTGTGTCGTCTGTCCTGCTGAAGCTGGGATGCAGCTAGGAGGCCCATTGCCTTGGGAAAGATCATTTCCTTCTGCATGTTATTCTCCGTGAACTCAACAAGCTGGGGCCTTTCTTGTGCCGAGGTATACTTGAAGCCTAGATCTTGAGGACGGACTGAAGGACACTGGACTGCCAGCCTCATGCTCACTAGTCTACTTGAAGAGTTGTTGGTAACAGATACATTCACTAAAGACTTGAATGTGTTTGTGAGGTTCCTAAATTCAATCCAGTCAGTTGTTCTCAGTTTGGCCATGGATAGAGATTGACTGGCACATAGAGAGTACTGGGCCATACCACTGCTTGTGGGATGATCATACGGGCTGTAGAGTTGAAGATTGATGTGACCAGCACGACCATTGCCACACTTTTCTTTCACCATGCTCATCTGTGCTTTGTTCAGTGATTGTTTGTACAGTCTCAGCATACTGTAGTGGATGGTCTGCACTTCTCTGTTGGCAAGAGATACATTGAAAATAATCTCAACAGAATTCTTGAGGCTTCTAGAATTGTGAGCACGAACAGCCTTTGATGGGGAAGTATTAACTACAAGGGAAAAAAAATGCAAACAAGTCATCTAATGAATGATATTATTACTAATAATATTATACAAGTGAAAAATTAATTCAAATCAGTTCATACCTGTACCAAGAAAAGTCCTCAGAATATTTACTTCTTTCTTGTGGAAAACTGGCAGGCAATTTCCAAATCTATCAGAATTCATGCAATTGTAAGCATCCATCATGAACTGGGGGAAGTCTTCCTTTCGCGTGTGTTGCGCAGCTCCTCCCGAGTGCAGCCCCAGAAGATTTCCAACCTGCGCCTGCAAAGAAGGCCCGCCGTAGCTACTGCCACCATCAGCCAACACTAGGCCAACTAATACTACTAGAAATAGAAGAACTGCTGTACTAATTGTAGATTGCATCGTCACTTAAGAGTCTAAGCTAAAATGTTGTAGTGCAGGGTAGTGATGGAGTCCGCTTTTATAGTCAAACGTCAAACGAAATTTCGCGGGCATGCGCAACGACAAAACTGTCATCTCTCTCGCAATTTAATAGTCACACCACCACTAGAAACAATTTTTTCCCCTATCAATAGAACAAGGACATGGTTTGGTTCATCAAATTTGTATCAGAAAGATGAATGAGAAAGTAGATGTGTGTGTGTGTGTGTGAAAGTGCTATGACTGTAATAGAAGTTACTGAAGTTCTCCCAAATAGAGTGTCTTGTCACTTGAACCCGACAAAACTACATTAACAAATACAAAAAAATTTGGTTGACATTGCCACCCAACACGTATTGTTAAAATTAATGATATTGTTAAAATTAATGATATATATCTTATAAAATGCATTAAATATTTTTACACTTCACTATTATAATTGCTATTAGCTAATACTCAAAACCACAGCCACAAGAGGTAAGGTTACCAAACAGGTAAGGTTACCAAACAATTCTTGTGTCAGCTGTACTGTAGAAAATTTATATAAAAGAGAACACTGTGTATATTTATTAAATTAAGAAATCATAATTTGTTTTAACCGCAAATGAAAGACCTGACTTAAAATCAGCATGTGTCAATTAAGTTAACAACAATGAGGTATAACCAAGCAGGAGACTTTACTATAACTCCCCACCCACTTTTACCCCCCACCACTCCCTCACCTCCCCTCTTCCCTTCAAGTGCAAAATAAAACACAAAGAACAATTACATGGTGTCAGTGCCCTAAGAAAGCATGGGTTTTCCCAAGAATGTAACCTCCAGTTGGGAATGAGCAAAGGTGTTCCGGCAGTTCTGTAGCCAAAGCATGGCATGGTTTCTATTGTCCCCACATACTAATAGTATTACGTGTATGTTATCTTTCCTTTCCAAAGCAGATATCGCAATACCAAGAAGACGTGTCACATGGACAGACAGACACTGAGTTACTCACACATGCGCTCACAAACAACAAGTGATGAAAATATTGAAACATAACATACACGTCCATCCCTCAAGCACTCTAATTAGATCCATGGATCCCACTGGGACTTCCATAGTCCCATGGAAGCATGTTGCGGACGTAGAATAAGAAATGATGCAAACTAAATATTTACGCATTGTTTAAGAACTGACTGCCACTGTGCAACATGAGAGACTGTAATGGCTCCAGCTAATTACTCACAAAATTAGTTTGCATGCATGGAAAGCTTGATATAGGCAATGATTTCAACTAAGCAAATAATAGTGTAATAATAATTATAGTAATAATAATAATAATAATAGCAAATTATTGCGTTCTAATAGCCAGTTTTAAGTAACATAATATTGGCTGTTAGAATGAGAAAATTTGCTATTATTATAGTTATTTCAGCCGAGAAAGACCGAATCATCGTCATAATAATAAAATATATCTATAATTTATTTATTTGTTCTTTATCTTTATCACGGCATAAATAGCTGAAATACTACAATTGTTTCGACATCGATGCGAATGTCATCATCAGTGAACTGGTGAACATGTTCATCTCTTGTAATATTCACTGATTATGAATTCTGCATTGATGTCAATACGTTTATAGTGTTTCAGTTATTATAATGCTAGTGATAAAGTGAAAAAGAACATATAAATTATGGATATTATTCCTAGCAACAGTAGATGTATTATTATCATAATCATTATTATTATTATTATTATCATTATTGTCATCATATTATTATTGGTAGAAATTTCAGAAATTCCCTCTCAATTAAACAGTACCTTAGCAGTCTACAGTACTGCCCTTGTATACCATCCAGCAGTTACCTTCCTGAAGCTTAGATAGTTCCTAATTTCTTCCTCTTCTTCTGGCTATTCAAGGAACAGTGAAATTGGAGCAAACGAAGGATTCAATGAAGTTAAATAACTTCACGCCTACATATACAGAGGAACTGTCCTTGAGTCCCCCAGCTCTGCCAGCAGCAATGTGTGTGTGTGCATATGTGTGTGTGCAGCGTGTGTGGAGGTGTTTCCAATTACTAAAGACAGTAGTATTGAGTGCTCATTGAAGCTTGGTTTAGTAAGGGCACAGGCTTTAGTCCCATCCCTACATTGTTCTAAGGAAGTGGGTGGGTATGCAGTTACAACTTATACTTATGGGGGTAGTATGGAGAGTTAACCATCTATATTTATTATAATACATATAATAAACAACAATGAAAAAATAACAACAACAACAACAACAATATGATACTGTAGTCACTAATGACTCTTAAAGTAATTTGATTTACTTGACTTGTAGATACTGCAGAAGATGTGAATTATTGGGATGGAATCAATCAGATTGCTCTCATGGGATTGATAATACAAACTAACAAAAGTAACGAGAAAAAGCAAAAGAGCAATTACACTTCAGATGCCAATATAGACAGATAGCTGTCTGTCTGTCAGTAACAACCTCTACAATACCGCCTATTGTGTAGGCTATTGTGAATACTGGTGAGTTGGAGGCAGTATATCATGCTGTGTTCCTGGTCGGGATTCAGCCGTCGGGATTCAGCCGTGTCTCGATGCTTCCCTCACAACCGAATTGCTCAATAACTATCAAAATATGTTAATTGATGTCGATTAATTAGCTGACTACAACGTCTACATCAATTTCAGCGTCAGCCAGACAAGCCTCAAGGAAGACATATAAGGTTTCCCTATGCAGGAGTTTATTGGTATCATTAATAATTAGTAAACAATGCTATCCTTCCACTAACTTAAAGAAGTGATAAATTGGGGTCACGAGTAATCCAATGCCAGTTATGTTGCACAAAGAGAAAAATTTGCTGAGTGGAAAAACAAAACACATGTACTGAAAGAAGCAATTCAGTCGTCCATCTGTAATATTCATTTGGGAATTATGGCTTTTACTTACAATGTAAGTGTTGAATAGCACTTTTAAAAGACACATTACAGTAGTTACCTGAATACACCTTCAAACTTTTATCACCAAAGTTAGTACAGTACTAATGAAATCACACTTCAAACTACAGCAACCTAATAAGGAAGCAGTGGAAACAGTGATGGTTGGCAGCTATGAGCATGCCCAGTGATTCCTATGCAGTTCACTATAAGTGATGGTTGGCAGCTATGAGCATGCCCAGTGATTCCTATGCAGATGTTGATGCTAGTGTAGCTGCAATCTGCATTAGGCTAGACACGTGTGATCAGCCACATTACCAACACTATTTCCCTACCAAACTACAGTGTTATGTATTCAAACAACATGCAGACATCTCTCCTCTTATTCCAATACTAGTGTAGTGCAGCAAACCATTCCTGAAAACAAAAATAACACAACAACAACAAAAAACAACAACGAACAGCAACAAAGACAAAACAAACTACAAACAGTCCTACTACTTTCTGTTCTGACTATCACCCAAACATACACATGTGCTATGAGATAGGGCGTATGTGTTAACATACACATGTGCTATGAGATAGGGTGTATGTGTTAACAGAGAGACTGACTGACTGACTGACTGACAAAATCTAAATGAAGTGCGTACAAGACCATACCTATTTCCCTGGCAACTATGCCAACAATTACCGTTTACCATTCTTGGCAAGGCTTTGATAAAATGTTAGCTACACTATAGCACTTGACCTTGTGACACCTACCCAACCACAATGCCAGGACTAAATGGAGCCATGTATCGTGAGAAGAACCAGAGCGAGTGAGTGTGTCTTCCAGCTTCATCTGGTGCATATGCAATTCCCTACAGAATCCTACCACTAATGTCTCTCTCATAGACAAAGAACCAGACTGCCGTGGAAATAGTTTCTGGTAAAGGGTCTGAACTCGTATGTCAACTAATGCAGATTACAGCAACACTAGTGTGGACCTCTCTGTGCACGCACATAGTGCTAACACCAAAGGGCATGCTCAAAACTGACAACCTTCACTTATAGTGTACCGTTTTCACTGCTTGGTAATTTAGGCACTAACACTTTTAGTTGCTATAGTTAAAAGGTGTGATTTTGTTAGTAATAACTTCGGTGATAAAAATTCAAAAACGTAATTGTGCTAACTTCTGTAATATGTCTTCAAAAAAAAAAAGTGCCATTAAAAAAAAACTAAGAACAATTTTTTTTGTGTCCGGTTTGAACTAGTCCAGAAGACAAATTCTTACTAGAAGATGCGTCAAAGTTACAGCATACATTTGTTTCCAAACAGCAAAGCCGGGCTTCTCCATCCTAAATGATTCCTTCCATATTTCATCATCTGACCGACCAGTGCAATGAAGCCATGGCTACCGCCTCTGGTTGACAGATGATACAATATAGAATTCCTAATTACAGCACATCAAGGAACAGCCTGACAACAACTGGTTATAGCTCGAGTACCCTGCGGTAAACAGCCACACAATAATATAGCCAAAAAATAAATGAATAAATAAATAAATTGGGAGAGTTAATGACCTTTTAAGAAGTGTTAATTGACCAAACTGGTCTATAACTTCACACAGCATAGCCGATTCAGCAAATAAAAAATTAGTGACCAGTATAAAAATAACAACAACAACAACAATAAATATTCAGATATATTACCAGAAACACTACAACAGGTATTTATCTGCCTGAGGCAGTACAACATTTGATAAAGACCGTTTCCAATTATGTAGGACCCCAAGAGGCAGGCCCAGAGTGAGACTGTTAAAGAGGCAGGCCCAGAGTGAGACTGTCAAAGAGGCAGGCCCAGAGTGAGACTGTCAAAGAGGCAGAACAGAGTGAGACTGTCAAAGAGGCAGGCCCAGAGTGAGACTGTCAAAGAGGCAGGCCCAGAGTGAGACTGTCAAAGAGGCAGAACAGCCCAGAGTGAGACTGTCAAAGAGGCAGGCCCAGAGTGAGACTGTCAGGCCAGAGTGAGGAGAGTGAGACTGTCAAAGAGGCAGGCCCAGAGTGAGACTGTCAAAGAGGCAGAACAGAGTGAGACTGTCAAAGAGGCAGAACAGAGTGAGACTGTCAAAGAGGCAGAACAGAGTGAGACTGTCAAAGAGGCAGGCCCAGAGTGAGACTGTCAAAGAGGCAGGCCCAGAGTGAGACTGTCAAAGAGGCAGGCCCAGAGTGAGACTGTCAAAGAGGCAGAACAGAGTGAGACTGTCAAAGAGGCAGGCCCAGAGTGAGACTGTCAAAGAGGCAGGCCCAGAGTGAGACTGTCAAAGAGGCAGAACAGAGTGAGACTGTCAAAGAGGCAGGCCCAGAGTGAGACTGTCAAAGAGGCAGGCCCAGAGTGAGACTGTCAAAGAGGCAGAACAGAGTGAGACTGTCAAAGAGGCAGAACAGAGTGAGACTGTCAAAGAGGCAGAACAGAGTGAGACTGTCAAAGAGGCAGGCCCAGAGTGAGACTGTCAAAGAGGCAGGCCCAGAGTGAGACTGTCAAAGAGGCAGGCCCAGAGTGAGACTGTCAAAGAGGCAGGCCCAGAGTGAGACTGTCAAAGAGGCAGGCCCAGAGTGAGACTGTCAACGATGCAGGCCCATAGTGCGACGTCCAAAGAGTCAGGCCCGGTGAGACTGGTCAAGAGGCGACAGAGTTAGACTTGTCAAATAGCAGAACATAGTGAAGACTGTCCAAAGGGCAGAACCTGAGTGAGACTGTCAAAGAAGGCAGTGACCCAGATTGAGACTGTCAAAGAGTCAGGCCCAGATGAGACTGTCAAGAGTCAGGCCCAAGTGAAGACTGTCCAAGAGGCAAGAACATAGTGAACTGTGCAAGAGGGCAAGGCCCAGATTGACTACGTCAAAGAGGCAGGCCCAGAGTGAGACCTGTCAAAAGGCATAACAGAGTGAGACTGTCAAAATAGGCAGAACAATTGAGACCTGTCAAAGAGGCAGGACCAGAGTGAGACTGTCAAAGAGGCAGGCCCATGGAAACTGTCAAGAGGCCAGCCCCGAGTGAACTGTCAAGAGGAGACAGGTGAGACTGTCAAAGAGCAGAACCAGAATTGAGCTGTCAAAGAGGCAGGGCCCAGATGATACTTGTCCAAAGAGCAGAACAGAGTGAGACTGTCAAATAGCAGGCCCAGAGTGAGACTGTCAAGAGGCATGCCCAGATGCGACTGTCAAAGGGCAGGCCCAGATTGAGACTGTCCAAAGAGTCAGGCCGCAGAGTGAGACTGTCAAGAGGCAGGCCCCATGTGGACTGTCAAGGGCAGGCCCAAGTGAGACTGTCAAAGGGCAGGCCCAGAGTGAGACTGTCAAGAGGGCAGGCCCCAGAGTGATACTGGTCAAAGAGGGCAGGCCCAAGTGAGACTGTCAAAGAGGCAGGCCCAGTGAGAAACTGTCAAAGAGGCAGGCCCAAGTGGAGACTGTCAAAGAGGCAGGCCCAGAGTGAGACTGTCAAAGAGGCAGAACAGAGTGAGACTGTCAAAGAGGCAGGCCCAGAGTGAGACTGTCAAAGAGGCAGGCCCAGAGTGAGACTGTCAAAGAGGCAGAACAGAGTGAGACTGTCAAAGAGGCAGAACAGAGTGAGACTGTCAAAGAGGCAGGCCCAGAGTGAGACTGTCAAATCATTTATAGCTGGTATTTAAATACAAGGTAAAGTGTGAGAATACAAGAAATGTTATCTGTTTAGATAACATATTTTTCTATAAGTTGCTCTGTTCTCTGACCTTCAGAATATTGACCTTTATGCATCAATAAATACAGTTGATATAATGCAAGATGTTTCTCTATGATTAACCAAGCCCATGTTGGCTGATAGTGTACATCAACCCACACTGGACTGGATTAGGTAGCAACTGAACATCAACCCACACTGGACTGGGTTACGTAGCAACTGAACATCAACCCACACTGGACTGGGTTAGGTAGCAACTGAACATCAACCCACACTGGACTGGGTTAGGTAGCAACTGAACATCAACCCACACTGGACTGGGTTAGGTAGCAACTGAACATCAACCCACACTGGACTGGGTTACGTAGCAACTGAACATCAACCCACACTGGACTGGGTTAGGTAGCAACTGAACATCAACCCACACTGGACTGGGTTAGGTAGCAACTGAACATCAACCCACACTGGACTGGGTTACGTAGCAACTGAACATCAACCCACACTGGACTGGGTTACGTAGCAACTGAACATCAACCCACACTGGACTGGGTTAGGTAGCAACTGAACATCAACCCACACTGGACTGGGTTACGTAGCAACTGAACATCAACCCACACTGGACTGGGTTACGTAGCAACTGAACATCAACCCACACTGGACTGGGTTACGTAGCAACTGAACATCAACCCACACTGGACTGGGTTACGTAGCAACTGAGCATTCAAATATCCATGGAATGGGTCAATAAGAATAGGGCATATAAACTAGAGTTGCCATGAGTAGCACAACTCATAATGAATGAAGGAGTGGTTTTGACAATGCCAGGAGAGAGCAGAGAGAAAGAGCTTATGTACATGTCTGATATTATCACAATAATTGTTGTGCACTCTAGGAATCCAACCACCAGTAACTTCTAGATAGATGGGGAAATTTTATTTTTTATTTTTTAGGCCCACTTTGAACCTTCCTGGAAATAAACAGGCTATAAAGACAGGCAGTCTACCTCCAGGCTGTCTCTCTCTCTCTGCAGGAACTGGAGGAAAAGGGGAGGGCAATGCCTTATTTATGGGCCTAGCTGCAGGGGTTGATGTAACACACACCACCAGGATCATTCCCACCAAGGTGTCCACAGGAGATCTGAGACCTGCCCCACCCTCACCCACAGTGCAATACACCACACCACCAGCAGCATCAGCTATGGGGCCTCAAGCTGAGAGGTAGGTAGAGATAAGAGATAGCTAAGAAATCCACAGTCAATGGAGACATGGAGCTAGGGAGAATGGAGACAGACTGACTCAGAGATGGAAGCAACAGATTGTGAAGGCACCCCTACATTACTATCCATACTATTATACGTTCTGTGGTTGCTGTATGCTAGACATCTCTGCATGTTGGGGTATTCATCTTGGGATAAGCAAACAAAATGTTTCCTATCAACTAACTATTAGAATTATTGAAATGAATGTTTAAACATTATGTGTTATAATGCAGCTGTTCTCCATCAATTAGAGTACCTCAAGTGCTGAGGCATCAAGCACAGTGTCCTGTTCAGGAGGGGGAGGGTTTAGAGAAAGAGATCTTTAAACTAACTCATTCCTTCACTTTGCACATGCTCCTATGACTTATCATTCACTCATGCACGCAGACACACATATACACACACACTAAGGTAATTATAACTTGTTGATTTATTTAGCCTGAATAAACTCTTTTTATCACCATGGGCAATCCATGGGTTACTAGTATTAATTATAGCCTAACTTGATTGACTCCTCACCACTTTCACATGTCACACCTTCACTACGACCTAGCCCCACCTCCAGTCAGGGCTACATATCTAAGGGCAAGCAATGGAGGGCATCCACCCCCACCAAGCTCCCCCTCCCTCCCCCTAAAATACTAGCATTTTGACTATGAATTTTGCTTGTTTTTAAGCATGCAAGGTCTCCTATGCTTAGTTCACTCTCATTACTTCAATCTAAGGAAAAAACTTTTTTTTGCTCCTCCTAGATTCTTTTTTTCTTTGTGTATTCAGCTCTGTCAGCCATTCCTCCCCAGGTTTTTCCCCACAAGCCTATCATCTTAGAGTCCGTATTAGAAATATATGGTGATTTGCTGTCCTCAGGGAGAAAGGAAGGGTAATTCCCATATTGCGAGAAATCCCATCAATATTCAGTGAGCTCACACATCACGGATAGCGCTGGACATCTATCAACTTCACTAACATTTCACTCCCATTCTATCCACCATATTACTATCAACTTCACTAACATTTCACTCCCATTCTATCCACCATATTACTATCAACTTCACTAACATTTCATTCCCATTCTATCCACCATATTACTATCAACTTCACTAACATTTCACTCCCATTCTATCCACCATATTACTATCAACTTCACTAACATTTCACTCCCATTCTATCCACCATATTACTACCAACTTCACTAACATTTCACTCCCATTCTATCCACCATATTACTATCAACTTCACTAACATTTCACTCCCATTCTATCCACCATATTACTATCAACTTCACTAACATTTCACTCCCATTCTATCCACCATATTACTATCAACTTCACTAACATTTCACTCCCATTCTATCCACCATATTACTATCAACTTCACTAACATTTCACTCCCATTCTATCCACCATATTACTATCAACTTCACTAACATTTCACTCCCATTCTATCCACCATATTACTATCAACTTCACTAACATTTCATTCCCATTCTATCCACCATATTACTATCAGCTTCACTAACATTTCATTCCCATTCTATCCACCATATTACTATCAACTTCACTAACATTTCATTCCCATTCTATCCACCATATTACTATCAACTTCACTAACATTTCACTCCCATTCTATCCACCATATTACTATCAGCTTCACTAACATTTCACTCCCATTCTATCCACCATATTACTATCAGCTTCACTAACATTTCACTCCCATTCTATCCACCATATTACTATCAGCTTCACTAACATTTCACTCCCATTCTATCCACCATATTACTATCAACTTCACTAACATTTCACTCCCATTCTATCCACCATATTACTATCAACTTCACTAACATTTCATTCCCTTCTATCCACCATATTACTATCAGCTTCACTAACATTTCATTCAAATTCATCCACCATATTACTATCTCAACTTCAATAAAATTTCAGCCCATTCTATCACCATATTACTATCATTCACTAACATTTCACTCACATCATCCACCATATTACTATCAGCTTCACTAACATTTCACTCCCATTCTATCCACCATATTACTATCAGCTTCACTAACATTTCACTCCCATTCTATCCACCATATTACTATCAGCTTCACTAACATTTCACTCCCATTCTATCCACCATATTACTATCAGCTTCACTAACATTTCACTCCCATTCTATCCACCATATTACTATCAGCTTCACTAACATTTCACTCCCATTCTATCCACCATATTACTATCAGCTTCACTAACATTTCATTCCCATTCTATCCACCATATTACTACAAATCAGTTCAATATCCTGCACACTTCTCACGTCCTCTATATCACTTGTAGTCCACCTTGTCAAACATTTTGACAAGCTCAAAGGCTTTCAATTAAATTCCTGATGACAGCTAATTTTACCGCACAGAAAGAAAATTAACAATCGCAACATTTCCTAGTTTGGGGCGGCCAATATTACCAAAACAACGCACAACAAGTAATAATACAGCTTACACAGCATTTCCTAGTTGGGGAGACAACATCAGTAATGTTCGTTACAGGATGTGGTCACTATACCAACTGATTCTACTTTGTTATAATTACTAACCCAAACTCCAATCTATGAAACTAATGATAGTGTAGCCAGCCTCGCCCCGCAGCCCGACTTCTGAAGGCTTGATTAGCTAACAATTACCTCCTCTCTGCTACACCTACAGATAGTGGGGTATAGAAACTTGAATAGTTATTCAAAGTGACCACCAAAAACAGGACACGCTACACACTCACTCCAGCAACAGGAAAATGTCTGTCTTTGTTATTCTGATCTACAGGGGAAGTTATTTCCATGATAAGAACATGCAGGAATCAATTGCTCCGTTGAGACTCCTTCAAGTCCCTACAGAATTAGCATTAGTCTACGGCTACACCAACTAGCTGATGCAACCCTTCCCTGCTCAACTAAACTGTGCATTAAAGTATGACTTAGTACAGCTTGCAGCAGCCAAGCCCCACCAATCCGCCAACACTGAAGACCTCAGTCTGAATAATGGCAGCATACCGAGACTCTGCGGCAATTACGGAAATTCCGGTATTTACTATAGAAAGGTTTAATCAATCAAAAAATAATGTTATTAAGTAGATGTGAGAAGCCCATCAGACTAGCCCGGGAGATGCCAATGATAATTAATAGATAATGACTACCGTATCTACGCCTCGCATAGGATTACCAAACAATGATTTAGCAATGAAGAACTTGAGCAGGAAATGCGTCCACCCGTTTACACAGCTCGGGGGTTTCTTTTTCATTAGTATAGAGAGTGACAGAGGCCTCTGTTGAACCCACAACAACTCTCCCAAAGAACAGAACTAGTACTCCATCTTGATTCTAATTCTTCCCTTCCCTTAATTCTACTTCCTCCCCTATTAATACACACTCAACAGTGAGGTCATCACACCACCTGGGATAAAATGGTATAATTATAGAGGAAAAACTAATTACTATAATCAGGCAATCATTAAGGTCTAGAGTAAAAAGTCAATTACTAGCATTCTTGAACTCTGATTTCATTTAGCAAGTTCACAGTCTCACATTGGGTAGCTGTACCGTCAGTTTTACACATACTCCATGATATATTCACACATGCTTTGCTTGCACATGAGGACATACTAACCCACTGTAACAACTCAACACAACAACCAAGAACACAGAGGATACAGGAAAATACCAATTCTTGTCTACTTCTCCTATGATAGTGTACAGGCTCATTGCTATGTAGAATTGATAATAGAGCACAACACAGCATCAACTTTCAACTCATGCTCTGTAATGCTGTGGGTGGGGCGACAGTTATAGGACACAATTCAGTACACAAATAAAAATAAATATCTGAGATTTCCACTGATGGTAATTTAAGTTCACACCTGCTAGTGACGGCTTTCAAAGCCCACCATAGTAGTTGTGTTAGTGAACTACACTGGTAGCACACTTGGCTGGCACCGTCCAACACAACCAATTGAGTCTGAATACTGGAGTCAGTCGAACATATATGTCGTAAGATGGGAGGGGGAGTGGCAGCAATAGAAAGGGTTGAATTAAGACTTGAACACACAATGTGCAACGACTTTTTCTATACAGCCACAATCCAGTGCTTAATTCATAATTCAAACTTTCAAGTTCTTGGAAAGAAAAATATATACAGAAACCATTTGACCACCTGCAGTATGTATATTGGTAGTACTTGATGTTGTTGAACAGTGAAGTTGAGTATCCTATTAATCCACGGAGCATGAGAAGTAACCGTGTCACCATAGACACCATAAAATTACTTTTATAATTAAAAGATGACAATATTGATGCAACACAAAATAAACATAGCACTTGTGTATTTGAAAATGAACCGTTTGGTGGCAGATGAGACGTCTTCCGCTCGCTCGATTAGGCACAGGCTGATCTAATCCACTTCATGTCTAGCCACAGAGAACGAAATTAGCACCTCAAGGAATCTCATCAAGCCGCAAACCAACAGGCACCGCAAGACCAAATAGCCAACAGTCCCCGCCTACCAATGCGGCACAGGCGATTAATGATGCCCAGAAAAGGCCAGCATTCCTCCAGAGTCCAAGACTAAAAGTGTCTCATCTACTCCCACCTGGCGATGGCTGTCAGACTTCTATGTGGCCTGCCAGGACAGCCCATTGCTGCAGGAGAGTGCGCGACTCAGCTGGGGGCGGGTACTCGTTAAGGTGCCAGTAAACAGGATATGAATCCCGCCAACACACACACACACACGCACGCACACACATGCGCGACTGATGAAACACTCAACAATTTCCACTGTGACTTCTATAGAGTGTCACGCACACAACACATAATGCACGCACACACACACGCACATATACCTGCACACACACGCACATATACCTGCACACACACGCACATATACCTGCACACACACGCATGCACGTACGCCCACTTGTCAATCAACACTAACTACAATGTCGTATTGCCTGTTTGAGAGCTATAAAAAGACAGAATCACATGAGAAGACTCTTCTCTTTCCTGTTTATGTTGTTTGCTCTGGTTTAAGTGCCAGTGTTTCATAGGTCCACAACAAAAGGTATTAGCTATGCACAAATATAAACCATTCCTACACCACAGCTTCACTGAAGCAGTTGTTAGTCAAATTATTCTGCTACAGGACCAACATTGGCTTATTTAGATATCATAATAACGCCTGCAGCAAGATGCGCAACTTAACCCACCATCATCAAATACCACGAACTGTCCACCAGTATATGGGGTGTCTACAGCCATTATTGCCTTGTGGGTGTGTCCTATGGTTATATCCGCATGAGCTGAAAGCAAAAGGAGAAAGAGGTGTGTATGTGTGCATGTTTTGCCCCTGCGTATTATCACTTGGCTTTTGGCTTATCACTAACCTCATGATTATATTTTATCAGGGATTATACAGGATTTTTTGCTGGGGTGGGGAAACTTACAAAACAAACAAACAAACAAAAAACAAACAAACAAAAAACAACAACAACAACAACAAAAAACATTACATATATATGTCTATAATATCTAAAATTCTTTGGGGGGGAGGGGGGGGGAATCCCAGTTTCTGTCCAGGCTATGAAACCCTGTTTATAATTGGAAGTGCTAATTAAACTTTAGTCAGTAAAACTAATTTGGTGACTGCGAAATGCATCATTGCCATATGTGTGTGTGTGTGTGTGTGTGTGTGTGTGTCTGTATTGTAAGAGAAATTAATTAAGTTTTGGCTTGTGGGTTTTCAGAATAAGTTGCAATGCTGCAAACAGAAACCAGCACGGACTTGCTTATGCCATCACATGACCTGGTTCACATGGCGACTGTAGCACGCGGTCGGACAGTTTCTCTGAAGAAACCTGATTTAGCTCATGGTTATATTCTAGTGCATAAATGAATGAAGTAATGCAGTGTATGGGGTCATAGTTCACTCGGCCACACACGACATACATAGGTGGACCCTAATAGAAAGATTCACTGGGGAAGATTGCGTAGCTTAGAATAGGACGGAGTTGGTAAGGTATGACTAGTTAGAGGATCAGTTGACCTGCTAACATTAAGGTGTCAGGTACTTCCAATGGTCGTCATAACGACTCCTTGGATAACCTCCTAGTGTGAAATACTTAATAGGATATCTAATACAGTGAGTCAATAAACTAACTTGTGCCGTATCTAGTCTCCTGATTAACTAACCTGTGCCGTATCTAGTCTCCTGATTAACTAACCTGTGCCGTATCTAGTCTCCTGATTAACTAACTTGTGCCGTATCTAGTCTCCTGATTAACTAACTTGTGCCGTATCTAGTCTCCTGATTAACTAACCTGTGCCGTATCTAGTCTCCTGATTAACTAACTTGTGCCGTATCTAGTCTCCTGATTAACTAACTTGTGCCGTATCTAGTCTCCTGATTAACTAACTTGTGCCGTATCTAGTCTCCTGATTAACTAACTTGTGCCGTATCTAGTCTCCTGATTAACTAACTGTGCCGTATCTAGTCTCCTGATTAACTAACTTGTGCCGTATCTAGTCTCCTGATTAACTAACTTGTGCCGTATCTAGTCTCCTGATAACTAACCTGTGCCGTATCTAGTCTCCTGATTAACTAACTTGTGCCGTATCTAGTCTCCTGATTAACTAACTTGTGCCGTATCTAGTCTCCTGATTAACTAACTTGTGCCGTATCTAGTCTCCTGATTAACTAACCTTGTGTATTAACTAACTTGTCTCTAGTCTCCTGATTAACTAACCGTATTAGTCTCCTGATTAACATCTGTGCCGTATCTAGTCTCCTGATTAACTAACCTGTGCCGTATCTAGTCTCCTGATTAACTAACCTGTGCCGTATCTAGTCTCCTGATTAACTAACCTGTGCCGTATCTAGTCTCCTGATTAACTAACTTGTGCCGTATCTAGTCTCCTGATTAACTAACTTGTGCCGTATCTAGTCTCCTGATTAACTAACTTGTGCCGTATCTAGTCTCCTGATTAACTAACCTGTGCCGTATCTAGTCTCCTGATTAACTAACCTGTGCTGTATCTAGTCTCCTGATTAGCTAACTTGTGCCGTATCTAGTCTCCTGATTAACTAACTTGTGCCGTATCTAGTCTCCTGATTAAATGTCATTCCTCATATTGTGCATGCATAGTTTGTTACTCACTGATGGGTTCCTTGCTGTGGAAGTCCACGTCGTTGACACTGCCCAGGTGACCAGGTAATCTGTACAGGATCCGCTGAGTAATGGTGTCCCAGACGTACACAAACCTGAACACAGTGAGCACACACACACACACACACACACACACACACAGGGCGTGATACAATGTCTTTGCTAGGGTAGGAGGGACCATCAGTGTTAGAAGGTTGGAGTATAATACTTGAGATGTGTGTACACATGCAGCAGTTTACAAGTGGATGAACTAATAGATCTAATTATCTCATGAGTTCTATTTATTGCATTGTTAACAAGGAACATTATGAGTAATTCGAGTTTCTAGATTGAGCCTCCCTCCACTCACCCACCCACTACCCATATGAATATTTGGATATTATTGAACAGCAAAATCAGAGCATTCAATAGTAATTGCAGAAAATATCCCCCCCCCCCCCCCCCCCCCCCCCTCCCCTCCCTCCTCAAACACTGACACAAACACACAAACATTACACACACTAATTAATCCCACACATCACTTTAGAGTTGAGTGCATAAAATTGCATTCTCTCGCAGTAGCACATACCTTGCTCTCTCACAGTAGCACATACCTTGCTTTGTTGGGGGCATATAGACTACACATTATGAAATAGGAAACTAGCCGAGATAAATATTATGCAACTATGAAGCACTGCTGGAAATACTACACCAAATACTTGAAATCAGTCATAACAATATGGCCGACAAATGACTTATGTCATCTACTCTAAGCCTTATTTATTTATTTATTTATCTTAATTATTTGTTGTTGCTGTTTTACCAAAATGTTGGGGGTAGGGGGAAGAAAGTCCGAGATAGCTCAGTGCAGCTGCTTTGCTAACAAAATACTATTCCCTCCAAATTTAGCAAGCTAATATTAATTGTAAAAAAAAGAATGAGTGTTGACTCCCTAAATATCCCTTCTTTATTTATTACACACTCAGTAGCACGAGACACAACATGGCAGGTATCAGCTGCTGGACGCGTTCCAGCACACGTTGGACTATCATGCCCTTTAAACCTTAACCTCATCCAACTCTTAGTAACAGAATTTGAAGTGTCTGTATAAGGCATATGATTGGAGTGCCAGTCACACCTAGTCCTGGACTTCGGGCTATTATAAATATTTCTACAATCTACTAGTCTGAAATGTTAGGATTGTAGTCTCAATATATCGTGGGAGGCATTGACACACAGAAATTTCAAAATGTAGAAAACTCAAGAAAGAATTACTGAAAGACATACTTTACTACTTAATTAGCACAAAAATAATAATATATTCATTTCATAGTAGTATAATATACTACAAAGAAACAAATGCATTATTTCAATATAATATATAATTTCAATTACTTATTACATGAGTCAGAGTGTGATATGGTGAAATATTTCACTGAGCAGGCTAATATATTTTCAAGAGCCAGAGTGGAGTGAAAATAAAGTCTGAGAGTGAAATGTCTTGCCATATCACTCTGACAAGTATAATAAGTGGTTTATTCCACACTAGATATCTTCACTACTGTAGTTAGTTAAGAGGAAGGGTAACTCACAGCTAAAGTTGGTGGTAGGGGCTACCTACACCCCCAGCCTACATTTTAGCAGCTGCTCTAATCCTGTTGAGCAGGGTACACAAGAGGAAGGAGGTAGCTGTAAAAACTGAGAAAATTGAAAAGTTTGGCCCAGTTGAGGTATTCAGGATTAATAGCATGAGTAATGAGTGAATATGGGTCATGTACACTGTGAAGATATCTAGGGTGGATTAAATATATATATTATTTTAATATAATACTATTTGAAGTAATAACCAACAACTAATACTAAGTTTGGAAGTTAAAAATAAATATTATTCCTATGCTTTAGAAAGAAGTTTTACCGGCTAAGAAAGCTGGCAATCTATTATGTATATTATAGCTGAGTAAAAAAAAAGAAAAAAAAAGGTGGTATTGTATATGAACCACCACAGCAGTGGAAAATTGAAATAATAATCAGATTGGTCACGTGCTACATCCGCAACCTCACAGCACTTCATCCACTAGGAAATATTGTGATATTCCTGGGCAATGCGAGTTAGCAGTGGAAAGAAAAGTGTGAATAATGGCACAACCAGAGTGGGGGTCACTTCTTTGACAAACACACACTGCAATTTATACACGATATGTTCTTAACTGCAGAAATAAATTATTATCTCTTTCTCAATATACAGTATTAACATACGATAGCATGGAAAGCTGAGGTATTCAGGATTAATAATAATAATTAGCCTTTGATCATTAAATAACTACTAATTTCCTAAACGTTATATCCCAGAAACACCCGGAGGGTGAAGACAGTGAAGAAAGGAGGACAGAAGAGAACCCAGTGAGAGGAAGACAAGCAGGAAGCAAGATAGGTGTTCTTCAGATTCCCCAGTGTGGTAAATCCCATGGTGTTGTCCCCTCATTAAGTCACTGGAAACAGACCGCAACTAATTTATTAAGTTGCATCAGTATTGAACCTTGACAACTTCACACCTCGTCATGTGACCTGAAGCATCTAAATCACAAACCCTCCAGTTGCTTGACAACTTCACACCTCGTCATGTGACCTGAAGCATCTATCACAAACCCTCCAGTTGCTTGTCTACCTAACAAGAAACAAAAGCCGCAGTTTTAGGAATAGATGGATGTTCATCATTCACAGCAAGTAATGATCAATTATTCGATGACATGATAAAAGCCCACAGGCATTAATTGGAGGCGGACCACTACAGTCAATAGCTAACTTAGTAACCCGAGAATGTGCCAAGGAGCCCCGCCCACATAGCCAATTGCTTGTCTGAGAACACTAAACTTTGGAACCTCTAATATTATAAAGATTTAAAATGTCACCGCTAACTGGGATGGAGTGGTTTGGATTGGTGATTTTTTTACATAAAAAAAAAAAAAAAAAAAGGTTTGAATATGAAGGTACACTAATGAATGTATGGGTCTAGCAGGGACTAAACGAACCTTGCACTACCAGCAGGAAGGAATATTTAATGTTTCTACTAGCATATTCCCACATCCCAGGAGGTAGTAGTAGTGCTGATGAAGAATCTTTGGGCTTGATATGTTAATTCTATTTATGGAGCTACAATAACAACTGGAAGTGAAGATGACAATAATGATTTCAATTGAGCTGGAATATATATGTTTTGTACAAGACTTGGGGTGGAGCTATGGGTGGGGCCATATCAGCCATTTCGACTATATGTATTGTGTTCGGGGGGGGAATTTGGAACAGTTGCATACGCCAGGACAGTTGCACACGCTAATTGTACTGGACTCAGTTTTGCCTCTCATGACCATTCAGAGTCATTCTAGCAAATCGTGCAGTGTCAGTAGAAGAGCTGGTATGGCGTACTGTTTGTCTGCTCCTAGTCACCAGTATATTGACGATGCCACCATACACGAAAATTTAAAGTTAACTTGGTGCATGTAGTATATTACTATATCTGTGGATATCCCACACATGATATACCTACTTCAAGTCTGCTTTTTTTTGAGATTACGCAAGACCATTCAAAGTATTATAGTCAAAGACTAAAGAAATAAATAAAGGTTAATTTAGTTAAAATTGTTAGTAAGTTACAATACTAATATGAATTTTAGATGGCTTCAGTAATAGTTGGTGAAAATTGAAACGGGCATCATTGAAATAAACCAAAAGAATCAAGTTCTCTGGTGTCGCAATAATGAACTCTCATCTGGTGAGTGAATGAGCAGATTCCATTCCACTCTACCATAAGCGAGTTACACACTCCCTTCTGCAACTGCTTAATTGTCACGTGGAGGTAGCAAGCGAGAAATAACAGTGAAATGATCAAGCATAATCTTCAAGTAGCCTAGTACACATTATGTGTGTTCCTCTGATGAACGGCAGATCTAAACTCATCAGCTATTACGTGTGCTGAACTACTAGTTGGACAGCTCCTCCTCAAACCAGCTCAACCGCGCCATTGCTATAATTACACCTATTTTGACATCCACATAAAAATGTGCATGGAAGAATGTTCAGGTAATGTGTACAATCAGTGCTGAAGTGTGATGTAAAGACGCTTGATTTGGAGAGAGGATGGATGCTGCAAGAGAGCAGCAGGGAGTTCTGCAGGGAGTTCTGCAGGGAGTTTTGCAGGGAGTTCTGCAGGGAGTTCTGCAGGGAGTTCTGTTCTGGGAACATTTTTATTATCCCAAGAAACACTAACATATTCTGACAAGACTTCAATTGGCTTCTCTAGTCCTCTCTCTCTCTGTCAGTATTCATGCTGAGGGTAATACGCCACTATCAGGAATAGGAATTATATTGATTCTTCCTTGACAACAGCACAAAAGAGGTTTCATGAGTGGGCAGTTAAATACCAAATTACTAAGTTTAAAGTCCCCGAATTTCATTAGTTCCTTTATCATTCTGGGTGGAGAAAAAAAAAGGAAAAAAAAAAAAAAAGGCTTGAGCTTTAGGTTTGGTTACCTTAGAAACATAAGGATAAGAACTGAACAGTGAAAAATAAAGTTCACATAATTCTCCATTTAACTCATTTTCTAGAATCTCAACCCTGCCACAACAGATACACACACACACACACACACACAATATATATATTTATTGCAGTTCTGATATTTTTAATTGAATATTTCCGCATCACGCGAGCGTTCTGTATTCTCCCATATTGTACGGTTTATATTGTACGGTACACTACGCATGCGCGTATCGAGTAAAATCAATGAAAATTGAATTGTAACCGGTTGAGAAAAAATATCAAGGCAGCAATAAATCACTTATCACACTCGTCGTACAATATGGGAATGATATTTTACTCTCACGCCACATTTTCACTCGCCTTTGGCTCGTGAAAATATTTTGCGTGCTCGTAAAATATTTTCCCATATTGTACTCTGACTCGTGCTATAAGTATTATATATATATATATATATATATATATATATATATATAAACAAATAAAAGCAAGCTGAAAGCACTAGATTTCATGAGATCATTTTCTTCATCAGTGCTACTGTGTAGAAGGTACTTCCATTATAATATATATGTATAAATAGCTGATATATGCATTGTACAGGCATCTATGAAATGGAATCCAATTACAACTATCAAGTTCTGACCCTTCATAAAAACTAGATGACACTTTCTCACTTCTAGGGGTCTAGAGAGAAGCAAAGGCAAATGTGAAAACATCTTAGTTGTCACTGGGAAATGGAACCCAGGACCCATCCCTGGCTTTAGCCACCGGCAGCAAGTCCTAAAATTTAGCTGCTTACTTGCATAAAAGACAAGCACATTAACTATGAACAGTCAATACTACCACGCGAGTCAGTGCCACATGTACTTAATTACATACACACATACATACATACATGCAAATGCAAAAAAAAAAAAATGCAATTCTCTAGCTGCCGCTAGGCAGTCAGTGCTCTAGCCACTGAATTACGACAACCAATTATGTGCCGTCAGAACACCTTTTTGGTGGGAGGGAGAGGTGTCTCCGGAGGGGGAGGTGTCTCCGGTCGACACTGAAAAGGTGTTCTGACGGCACATAATTGGTGGTTTGTTGAGTATGAGACTGCAGCAAGCGGTACTACTCAACAGTATAAAGGAAAAATATGAAGGTCTTGAAAGTCATAGGTTGTCGTAGCTCAGTGGTTAGAGCACTGGTGGCTAAAGCCAGTGGCCCTGGGTTCGAATCCCTGACGACAACTAAGACTTTTTCGCATTTAGCTGCTTCTCTCTAGACCCCGTAAGTGAGTTTCAATCTAACAATTACAACATCCTTCTTTATACATATCAGTACATGCCACACGTACACTAAACTATTAATACAGCACGTTTATTATAGGGGCTGACCATATGATTAGTGCACTGGCAATCACAATAATGTGACCCTGCCCACTCATCCAGACCATGTGACGATACCCTGCCAACACAAGTTCAAGACTGTGTGACCCTGCCCTGCCCACTCAAGCTCTAGACCATGTGACGATACCCTGCCAACACAAGTTCAAGACTGTGTGACCCTGCCCTGCCCACTCAAGCTCTAGACCATGTGACGATACCCTGCCAACACAAGTTCAAGACTGTGTGACCCTGCCATGCCCACTCAAGCTCTAGACCATGTGACGATACCCTGCCAACACAAGTTCAAGACTGTGTGACCCTGCCTTGCTCACTCAAGCTCTAGACCATGTGACCCATTCTATTGAGCCAGATGGATATCCTTAAAGACATGTGACACAATGACCTCATATCTTGTTACTTATCCACCCACCCACTCACTCACCGGTCTGCCGAGCCAGCTGCTATCTTGGATCCATCAGGTGACCAGCTGCAGCGCAACAAATTCTGCATAGCACACAGAAAAAGCAAACTGATACATTTTTTTTTGGAAATTTGAACTCTTTGGATCTTGATCAACACAAACAGAATGGAAGGAAATCACCGGAACTGATAATGACCACCTGTGCTCTGCTCTGCACACACATGCAGATGTATGTACGTGTGTGTGTACATGCGTGTATATGCGCGTGTGTGTACATGCGTGTGTGTGTGTGTGTGTGTGAAGTAAGGATGATCTACTATATAGAGTGTAACGTAGTTAAACTGGGTTCACGGAGGGAGTTAGGCGGGGTTTAGCATGCAACGATCTGAATAGGCAGCTGCTCACCCGGAATGAGCATGGCGCAGGGTCGAAGTACAGAATATTACTAGAAGCGTACATGGCAGACGGCGACCTCGTGGCTCAGACAAGAATAAGCTGTAAATGCCATCGAAGTTGTCTAAATGACCCACCATCATCTCTCCGGATCTTAAATCAGGAGAGAGGGTAAAAAAAAAAAAAAAAAAAAAAAAGAAAAGAAAAAAAGTATCGGCCATTATGCTGATGTGACTGGTTAGGCTGGAGGGTAGGACCTCGGGCATCCCCAAGCCACTAAGGGGGAGGGAGAGAGAAAGGACACAAATCATGTGACATGCATGCAGCTAGCCTAGTCAGTCTGACTCTCCCACTAATACTAGCTAGGAAGGGTTTCACTATTGAACCAAGCGACCTTAGTTAAAGAGCTATGTATAAATAACAAATAAGTAGTTGCTCTGCCTCCAGCTAGCTTTATATTTAGTGTTATTTTTCTTATCAATATTCAATATTGCTACAGATGTGAAAGCATTAATTAAAGTTTGGTAGTACTTTGGCGAGCGAGCGAGACACTATCACGGGTAACACAATTGAGAATCGGGGAGGATATTTTTTTGTATAATATGTTTGGACATACAGATGTCATTTTTGTACTTTGACCCTGGCATTTTTGTGTTAGTTCGGTGGTCGACACCGTCCCAAACTTCAGTAAACAGAATCCTCTGGTTTATCGACCATTACCCGTATCATCCTAGAAATTGAATTGTTTACTGTTTTGAATTCTTTTGCGGGTGCAGTTAAAAACGTAAAAACTTACCAGAGTTCCATTTCTATTCGAGTTAGTGGCGGTGGTAAGTTATGCACTATTTGCCATAGTTATAAGCCCTACGCAACAGTATTTACTTGAAAATTCATCAGCCATTAGGCTAACCACGAAGATAAGTATCGTGTAGGTATGTCCAGTTGTGTGTGTGAAAGTATTGTGCAGTACAGTTACTACTTACATAGAGAAAGTGTTTAAATAAAGTGACTTGTTTTGTTATTTGCTGTATATATTTTTTCAATTCAAACAGTTGCGGCGAATGGTTACTATGGCATTGAAACCCTTTACTGCATATACGTAATTAAAAAATTCAACCTTTTTTTAGTAGCTTGAGTTTACAAGTTAAAATCAATCATTTAACAATAGTGCAATTTTAGGCTCGCTTGCCATTTGTGCTGAAGCACATCACTATAATTCTATATACAAAGACATGTTAATGATTCTTGGAAGTATTAATGCATGCATGACTCCATCATCTTGCCAAGTGCTTGTAGCAGAGCTGTTCAACTTCTACAAGTTGAGGTACTTGCCTATGTGTGTACCTTCTCAAATCCGTGACGGTTTCCTCTGAAGACTTTGAGCTGACGATCATTGGGAGCATATGGCCGGATATCCCAGACACGAACTGAATCACACACACACACACACACACACACGTTCACTTGCTAATGAAGTAAATGATAAATTCTGTCTGCCTGAGTGTTTGTTGTCTGGCTGTCTATCTATGTTTGTTAGAAAACAACAACAAAACATCTTTACATACTTTCAAATTCCCCCAGCAGAGAGAATCTACATGCTTGTATATGTGTTACAGTCAGGCTAATCACTTGTTAGAAACGTTTATAGTTATATTTACGTTCATTATTTATCTGCAAATATGTCTAACCACACAATGTGGCCACGTCCATAAGCTACACTGACCCGTATCGTCCATGAGCTACACTGACCCGTATCGTCCATGAGCTACACTGACCCGTATCGTCCATGAGCTACACTGACCCGTATCGTCCATGAGCTACACTGACCCGTATCGTCCATGAGCTACACTGACCCGTATCGTCCATGAGCTACACTGACCCGTATCGTCCATGAGCTACACTGACCCGTATCGTCCATGAGCTACACTGACCCGTATCGTCCATGAGCTACACTGACCCGTATCGTCCATGAGCTACACTGACCCGTATCGTCCATGAGCTACACTGACCCGTATCGTCCATGAGCTACACTGACCCGTATCGTCCATGAGCTACACTGACCCGTATCGTCCATGAGCTACACTGACCCGTATCGTCCATGAGCTACACTGACCCGTATCGTCCATGAGCTACACTGACCCGTATCGTCCATGGAATTAGAGAGTAAGTAGTGTCCATTAGGGCTGACTTTAAGTCCGGTGAGCGTGTCCGTGTGGCCGGATAGTGAGTAGGCCTGCTCCCCCTGCCGTAGGTCCCACACCTACACACACACACACACACAAACGTACACATGCATATAGCAGCAAAATATTACTAGTCAATATCAACACATCATCTTGGTGAATAAATTATAAATTATTAATTTATTTCATGAAATTCTGGGGGAGGGGGATCCCAGGGCGCCCTTACCTCTGTATGAAACCCTGCACACAATGTCTACCTCTAACTGTCTAACACACGTTAGTTAGCCACACCCACCTTGATGGTGTTCTCCAATCCTCCGAATATGACCTGGTCTCCCGGGTCAGAAAAACACACACTGGTCACCTGGTGGAGTGAAGCAGGAAGAAGGATAATGGATAAAGGAAAACAAACAAAAAATAACAGCAAATAGAGACAAAACAAAAACAAAAAACCAACAGAAACATGCAAACAAACAAACAAAGAGATGACACAAGCCTATTTAAAATGAGATACTGAATCATGACCATTACCTGATATGTGTTATTGAAAGTGTGAACAGCTGCTTTTTTCCGAGTGTCCCATACCTATTACACATGCAAACACACACAGAGTTCATGACTTACATTAGTCAGCTCTACCTCATTTCCAACTGCCCTACCTTCACTGTGCCATCATCTGAACCAGTCACCAGCAATGTCAGCCCCCTCCTGGCAGGACAGATACTGTTTACAAAGGAGGTGTGTCCTTTCAATTTCTTCACACGCTCTCCCACTTCACAGTCCCACACTGCTCCAGTCTTGTCTACTGAGCAGGTGAAAATATTGCTACAAATTTCACAGCATAAACTCTAAATGAATGTTAGAAATAATGTCCTCATCAGTGAAATATTTTAAAATAAACAACAGACGATGGACTTTGACTATTTTTAAGCCACTAGTGATAAAGTCAAAGAACAAATCAATTATGGATTTTTAGGAACAGCAGATTATATAAATATATCCCAGAATAGAGAGAGTACCAACACAAGTTTGAAGGCTGGTGAATGAGCCAAAATTACAGTCTTCGTTTAGGCATATGGCGGGTTGGAGCTATCACTAATGGTGCAGTGACAGGTAAGCTATGGCGGGTTGGAGCTATCACTAATGGTGCAGTGACAGGTAAGCTATGGCAGGTTGGAGCTATCACTAATGGTGCAGTGACAGGTAAGCTATGGCGGGTTGGAGCTATCACTAATGGTGCAGTGACAGGTAAGCTATGGCGGGTTGGAGCTATCACTAATGGTGCAGTGACAGGTGAGCTATGGCGGGTTGGAGCTCACTATGGTGCAGTGACAGGTAAGTGGTTGGAGCTATCACTAATGTGCAGTGACAGGTAAGCTATGGCGGGTTGGAGCTATCACTAATGGTGCAGTGACAGGTAAGCTATGGCAGGTTGGAGCTATCACTAATGGTGCAGTGACAGGTAAGCTATGGCGGGTTGGACCTATCACTAATGGTGCAGTGACAGGTAAGCTATGGCAGGTTGGAGCTATCACTAATGGTGCAGTGACAGGTAAGCTATGGCGGGTTGGAGCTATCACTAATGGTGCAGTGACAGGTAAGCTATGGCGGGTTGGAGCTATCACTAATGGTGCAGTGACAGGTAAGCTATGGCGGGTTGGAGCTATCACTAATGGTGCAGTGACAGGTAAGCTATGGCAGGTTGGAACTATCACTAATGGTACAGTGACAGGTAAGCTATGGCAGGTTGGAACTATCACTAATGGTGCAGTGACAGGTAAGCTATGGTGGGTTGGAACTATCACTAATGGTGCAGTGACAGGTAAGCTATGGCAGGTTGGAGCTATCACTAATGGTGCAGTGACAGGTAAGCTATGGCGGGTTGGAGCTATCACTAATGGTGCAGTGACAGGTAAGCTATGGCAGGTTGGAACTATCACTAATGGTGCAGTGACAGGTAAGCTATGGCAGGTTGGAACTATCACTAATGGTGCAGTGACAGGTAAGCTATGGCAGGTTGGAGCTATCACTAATGGTGCAGTGACAGGTAAGCTATGGCAGGTTGGAGCTATCACTAATGGTGCAGTGACAGGTAAGCTATGGTGGGTTGGAACTATCACTAATGGTGCAGTGACAGGTAAGCTATGGCGGGTTGGAGCTATCACTAATGGTGCAGTGACAGGTAAGCTATGGCGGGTTGGAACTATCACTAATGGTGCAGTGACAGGTAAGCTATGGCGGGTTGGAGCTATCACTAATGGTGCAGTGACAGGTAAGCTATGGCAGGTTGGAGCTATCACTAATGGTGCAGTGACAGGTAAGCTATGGCGGGTTGGACCTATCACTAATGGTGCAGTGACAGGTAAGCTATGGCGGGTTGGAGCTATCACTAATGGTGCAGTGACAGGTAAGCTATGGCGGGTTGGAGCTATCACTAATGGTGCAGTGACAGGTAAGCTATGGCGGGTTGGAGCTATCACTAATGGTGCAGTGACAGGTAAGCTATGGCAGGTTGGAGCTATCACTAATGGTGCAGTGACAGGTAAGCTATGGCGGGTTGGAGCTATCACTAATGGTGCAGTGACAGGTAAGCTATGGCGGGTTGGAGCTATCACTAATGGTGCAGTGACAGGTAAGCTATGGCGGGTTGGAGCTATCACTAATGGTGCAGTGACAGGTAAGCTATGGCAGGTTGGAGCTATCACTAATGGTGCAGTGACAGGTAAGCTATGGCGGGTTGGACCTATCACTAATGGTGCAGTGACAGGTAAGCTATGGCAGGTTGGAGCTATCACTAATGGTGCAGTGACAGGTAAGCTATGGCGGGTTGGACCTATCACTAATGGTGCAGTGACAGGTAAGCTATGGCGGGTTGGAGCTATCACTAATGGTGCAGTGACAGGTAAGCTATGGCGGGTTGGAGCTATCACTAATGGTGCAGTGACAGGTAAGCTATGGCAGGTTGGAACTATCACTAATGGTACAGTGACAGGTAAGCTATGGCAGGTTGGAACTATCACTAATGGTGCAGTGACAGGTAAGCTATGGTGGGTTGGAACTATCACTAATGGTGCAGTGACAGGTAAGCTATGGCAGGTTGGAGCTATCACTAATGGTGCAGTGACAGGTAAGCTATGGCGGGTTGGAGCTATCACTAATGGTGCAGTGACAGGTAAGCTATGGCAGGTTGGAACTATCACTAATGGTGCAGTGACAGGTAAGCTATGGCAGGTTGGAACTATCACTAATGGTGCAGTGACAGGTAAGCTATGGCAGGTTGGAGCTATCACTAATGGTGCAGTGACAGGTAAGCTATGGCAGGTTGGAGCTATCACTAATGGTGCAGTGACAGGTAAGCTATGGTGGGTTGGAACTATCACTAATGGTGCAGTGACAGGTAAGCTATGGCGGGTTGGAGCTATCACTAATGGTGCAGTGACAGGTAAGCTATGGCGGGTTGGAGCTATCACTAATGGTGCAGTGACAGGTAAGCTATGGCAGGTTGGAACTATCACTAATGGTACAGTGACAGGTAAGCTATGGCGGGTTGGAACTATCACTAATGGTGCAGTGACAGGTAAGCTATGGCGGGTTGGACTATCACTAATGGTGCAGTGACAGGTAAGCTATGGCGGGTTGGAACTATCACTAATGGTGCAGTGACAGGTAAGCTATGGCGGGTTGGAGCTATCACTAATGGTGCAGTGACAGGTAAGCTATGGCAGGTTGGAACTATCACTAATGGTGCAGTGACAGGTAAGCTATGGCAGGTTGGAGCTATCACTAATGGTGCAGTGACAGGTAAGCTATGGCGGGTTGGAGCTATCACTAATGGTGCAGTGACAGGTAAGCTATGGCAGGTTGGAGCTATCACTAATGGTGCAGTGACAGGTAAGCTATGGCAGGTTGGAGCTATCACTAATGGTGCAGTGACAGGTAAGCTATGGCGGGTTGGAGCTATCACTAATGGTGCAGTGACAGGTAAGCTATGGCGGGTTGGAGCTATCACTAATGGTGCAGTGACAGGTAAGCTATGGCGGGTAGGACCTATCACTAATGGTGCAGTGACAGGTAAGCTATGGCGGGTTGGAGCTATCACTAATGGTGCAGTGACAGGTAAGCTATGGCAGGTTGGAGCTATCACTAATGGTGCAGTGACAGGTAAGCTATTGGCATATGTACGTACCTCCCATCCATAGAGTAGTGCAACTCCATAATGGCACCTGAATGACCTTTCATCACCGTGTAGTTCTCACAATCTCCGTAAACATTCCACAAATCTATCAATTCACACACAACACGCACACACAATCACCAAGCCACACCCACTTAGCGTGATTCATAGTTAATGTCTACTAACATATCAGTCTTTCATAGGACGCTGAAGCGAGTGTGGACCCATTGGGACTGAACTTGCACGATGTCACTTCACCCTAGGAAGAAGAATTCAACAAGACTAATATGACAGAGAAGTCAGTTTGAATCATGCCATGAAACAAAAACAAACAAAAAACAAACAAAAAAAGAAGAAGGAAACAACAACAACATAGTTTCATATTGCAGTACACATCATTTATTAAAAAATCCACTATTGTATTTATCATAAAGTATAAAGATTACCACAAGACCACTTATAGTCAAATTCATGTCAATCTGGAGTGTTCTTTGGGTCAGTCAGACAGTTATTAGTTGCCTTTTCAAATGCAATCCAGCAATTTCCTTACTTTCTTGTTACAGGATATATTGCATTAGTCAGCATAATATAGGGAATGCATTCTACAACTGAACTCAAGCATGTGCAGCTACGTATCTATCTTTTATGATGTATGTACGTATGTAATAAATTATGTGTGTTAAGTATTTTTAAATAATGTATACTTTATTCTTAACGCTGGCACATACTTCATCTTATAGAATAGTACTCGTCAACAACAAGGGCAATAGGTAAAGTTTGTGCATCCAAACATACACGCAGATATATGGGAATGGACACTATACACTATAACTGTAATCCTCCAGATTATAGAAACTAGCTACTCATGCCTTGAATCAGGATACCCTACATACTTCATGTCCAAATAGCTGCATAATAGGAGCTTCAAGAGAGGAGGTTCTTGGTGGTCCCTATAAAGGCAAGACCAATAAATCTGGTTGGTTTCACCTATATTATGTTCCATACACTTTGAATAATTTGTTTCGTGTTTTCTCCTCCTGAAACGGGGACAAGCTCCTGCCTTGGCTTTTTAAATGCAACAACGGCACCCCCAGGGGGTTCAGCCGGGCGTTTTTGTCCCGGCCAGGCAGCCATCCTACAGAAAAAGCATTCAAGAGATGGTACAACTAGACTAGACTCTCGCAATTTGATGCTAACGATCCCTTCCTAACGAATGGTCACCTTGCTTTGAATTACTAAGAAAACGATTATTACCATACAACAAATTGTTTCATGAATATTGACTAAAAATTTCTGGTACGTGCAAATATATGAGATTTCAAGAGTTAGTTGTGTCGTCCCCATCCATGAGGATCATTCTGTGGGGGTGTGTCAGTAGCTGACCAGGCATGACTCTGCAAGGGAGCAGCAACTGGAAGATGGACTTCACTTTCCTAAACAACAACAATAACAACAACAATAATATCAACAACAATTATAGCACAGTTACAGCACTAAAAATATATACCTCATCACTGTGAAGTTGAGGGGCTGCAGCTGGGGTCAGGCCACCCCATGTATCTTCAGTGCTAAATGTAAGCTGGGATGAACTAGTCAGGTCAGACTGCACACCTACAGGGGAAGGAGATGTCGTACACACAGTGAACAAGAGGGAACAGTATGGCACAGCAGATTGTGTAACTGTGTTATTCATGCACAATTCATGCTAGCGAAGGCTTCTTACTCACACTTTCACCTCTAGCCACCTGAAAGTCCCGGGCAAGTCTGTAATGATATGTTTTCATAACAACGTAGTGAGATACACTAACATTGATTACAAACATAGTTACAAGGTACGAAATACTTGAGGTGAGCTAGTATAATACCCTTCACAACAAACAAACAAACACTTGCACCAACTGGAGGAAACACACTGCTCCAGACAAAGCAACTACTTCCATCTAACTTCCCATCACCGACTTGGGTTTCCACAACAGTGAACAAGTGACAACCCTGATTAGACCAATGGTTGCCATATTATCTACACAATTTTTCTTTTGTGATTCATCTAAACTGTACTTCAATGAACCTCGTTGGAGCCAGGAAGATGCACTACCAACAAATAAATCTGACAGATTTCACACATTGAACAGAGCAAACCTGAGACCACATACCACAATCAAGTCACTCAACAAGCATTTTGCTATGTTGGCTCCACAGAAAGTGGTAGATACAATGCCAGCGGCACACACCACTAGTCGAGACTTCTCAACCACCTCACCACTGGCTCTCACGAACCTTCAGCTGTCCAATGAGGGAAGGACACTTGTCCAGCAACTTGTGAGGCACTCTCAAAGTCACTCATGAGAGGAGCAGATGAGGTAGGGACAGACAGCGTCGACTCAGCGTCTCCCAGGGCACGTGAGCACCGTGCACAGAGCACACCCTCGCTGCCCATGGTCACAGTCGACATGCTCTACACAATAGCATGTGACAACAAGATGTCATGTGATAGGAGGAAAATTGGTTAAAAAAAAAAAAAATCAAATAAATAAAGTAGAAAAGTAGCTAAGATAAGCCAGGCACAAACAGTATTAAAAACACAGAAATATGGCAAAAACATACTATTACGAATTGCTATTGAAGGACCAGAACTAGACAATCATGTGTTGGACATTTTAAAAGAAACTAGAAGTAGAGTAATTAAGCTATAGTTATTTGTAATGTAAAATATTTAGGGGGGGGGAATCCCAGGGCTCCCATAGTCTGTATGAAACCCTGCAGTTAAGTAACGAGTTATATTAATTCTCCATGATTGTTAATATTTTTAAATCTATAATTCTTGTTCAACTAGGCGTACGTGTTCAAGTGCTTAAAAACAAGCACAGGCAGTAAGAATAAAGTTCACCTCTACACTCTCGTGTTTGGTTTTAGTTTTAATTTTTTTGTGCCTGGAAATCTGCATATAAACTACATGTACTTCCTACACTTACATGTTGAGGAACTGCACGTGCTCCTCTGGCCACCACCACACCTTCATCTCGCAGAGCATCCTCATCCTCCAGCCACACCTCCCCATCACTGCTAGAGTCGGAACTATCATGATAACCCACGGTCAAAGTACTGTCTTCTTGTCCTTCTTCTTTTATTAGGTCTTGCAAGGCCTGGTGGCGATCCCTAAGAGGCAGATGATGGGAGGGGGGGGGGGGAGAAGGAATAATAATAAATAAAAAAAAAAAAAGAAGAAGAAGTACTTTTGAACTGTTGAACACTCCAAGAGCAAGACAACGACTATATAATATTCCATATACCTCTTTTTCTTCACTTTTCTAACAAGAAACTCTTCTACCACTTCTTGATCATGGTAATCAGGAACATGTCCTTCATCTTGATCATCCTCGTCACTTGCAAAGGCCCCACCCATTTCCTCACGTTCCTCTTCTGTCCAAGAATAGGTTTTTTGGCTAGATTTTCTACCTTCACCAAAGAACTCGTCAATCTGAACCTCATCGGCTTCCTTTACCACACCCACTTTCCCTCCATCATCTTCCTCTTTCGGAGCATCATGAGGCAATTTGGACCCCGCCTTCTCACTACTTTTTGGAACTGGTTTGGCAGGTGTGAGTTTGCTTGGTGCTCGCGGAGAAGATGATGCTGGAGGTGGAGGTAATTTCCTTTTATGAATGGAAGGACTGTCTTTGTTGGTTGATCTTACTGGCAGCTGACTGGCCTTGGATCTTGGTGGATCAGGAGCTGTGCTGGGTCTAGCCATGGAGGGCCTTGTGCTGCCACTTAGAGGTCTAGAAATAGAAGATGCAGGCTTGGGTTTGGGAGCCAGTCTCCCAATTTTACTTCCACTGCTGGTAGCCGGTCGAACTGCATCTCGCACAGCATGTGACCCTCTGATGGGAGTGGTTTGAGATCCCCTTGTGGGCGCCGTTTTGCTGAGAGTAGCAGAAGGCTGACCAACAGACTTGGCCTTGATTGGTCGGAGCCCGCTGGTGGATTTAGAGAGATGATCAGATATAGGCACTGCATAACAAGACAGAACACAACATTACAGGCGTGAATATCAACTGCTGAGACTACGCCTATCTATTTAATAAACTTGTAAGAGTGAAACAGGTAATGATCTTGTTCCTACTTACAGGCCTATGATCTTGATGAGTATGTTAGGTAAAGGGTTTACAAACAAACATAGCAAGCTGATGCTCAACAGGAGATCAACAAATACTATTGATACGTCGTCAGGGTTTTTGCCAGAACAAAATTTTGCAGGGAATAGGAAGGGGGTGGGGGGAGGGGGGGTTGTCCTACCTATCTTTAAAATCATTAAAATTTTGGGGGCGAATGTCCATGAAGATCAAAATATTTCCCAGGATGCAAACCATATTAGGGAATAGGGGCAAAATGCCTCCCTTACTGTGTAAAGTGTTATCTTGATACTGAGCATGCTCCCTAAAATCTGTTCATTGCATACATTTAGATGATTTAGAGGTGACGGTTGTTCCGGTGACTTGAATCTTGCTCCCAGGTGGCACTGCCTTGACAGGGCTGATGGAAGCAGCAGGAACAGATGTCTGCACACAACAAACCACTTCACCAAGAGAAAGAAATAAGATGATACACTAACCTTCTTTTGCTTCTGGTGGAGTGTTTGCAATTTCCTTATAATAAACTCAACTGGATCATTTGGCAACTGTTTGATTACTTTAGCCATCAAGTCCTTAAAAAATAAGATATAAATGTTAATGTATCCTTTTGTTCTGTCAGTTTTTACCTCAAACAACGCTGCCACTCTATGCTTGGCCAAGTAGCCCTGCACATCTATTTTTTCTTTTTTGGCGGCCATTTCTTGAACACAGCCTTCACTTTCTGCTGCCGTCAGCAGTTCATGTCACGTGACAATATTGTGTTGACCTCTGCTCTCTAGCACAAGTTGTGACAGTGTTTGGAACAACAAGGCAGTTGACCCTAGTGACTATGTACAGAGTGCAAGTTCAGAGATTGTGCCGAGCTGGGTTTAGCGTTGCTGCTCGGAGGGCTACTCGCTTGCAGCTTCTGTCAGTTTCTGCCGCTAGAGCACCTTATAATCGACGAGATGTGAAGTGGAACGTTGTAGAGACTGCTGCAGTCACAAGATCAGGGCCTCTTCTCTTTCACAGAAGAGGCTACGCAGGTACTAGATATAACCCCTCTTTCTCTCTGTGTGTGTATTATTATTTACTTTGCTACTACAGATCTTCCTGTCCACAAAGTGGTCACCTTACCAGCTTTATCACCAACCATGGAGACAGGTGAATATTTGTTTTGATGCACATGAGACTATATTATATCTAAATTGACATATTTTTTAAATATAAAATAATAGAGTGCATATACAGTAGCTACTGATGCAGAGCTGTTGTAGTTCAGCCATCTCTGGGTTTGGCTGTATCAACTTTAACAGTACGAGTGTGACCCCAATTGACATGTGGTGTCCACACTGGACACATGTGCACTGTTGTAAGCATACACATGTGTGTGGTCTCGAGTGGCCTGAATGAGCTTGTGTTTTCCACCATCTTGCTATGTTGTGATTTGCTGACTACATACATGATACTGTATGACATTCTAGTGCAATTCTTCAGAAATAAATAAAACAAACAAAAACAACAACAAATAACAGAAAACGAACAAGATGATACACAATATGATTGTATTTGTGTGTGTAGGAACCATAATGTCGTGGGAGATGGAAGAAGGGGCAGAATTGTCTGAAGGAGATGTGCTGGCACAGGTGGAGACAGACAAGGCTGTCATGGACATGGAGACTCCTAGAGAAGGATACTTGGCTAAGATACTTGTGGCAGCAGGAACCAAAGATATTGCACTGGGAACGGTAGGTGGTGTGGGGTGCAGGGCGTGTCTACATGGGTGTGTGTGTCTATGTGTGTGGGCGTGTCTACTTGTGTGTGGGTGTTCGTGTATTTGCAAACTTCTAACTTATTGTTGTTGTTGTTTGTACAACATTGTGATTCACTGGTTAGGCATGCCAGTAAGCATACTAATGTTGTATTCATCCATTCCATTTTTTATACTAATTTTGATAGTGACTGCAGGGGTTTGTTCAGGGCGGACCCCCACCCCCCCCCCCCCCCTCCCTTGAGTTCATTTTGCCTCCTGGACATTTTCTTTAAACTTTATTGAGTATGTATTATCTGAGGGTGCTTTGTAAGTTTCCTTTTACAAGTTTAGAAATAGTATCACCTTAATATATGGACTAGCCATTTACACATAACCACCTCTTACCTGCCCATCCCCTCAATTATGTATAAAAGTTGTGATCTCCTTGAGATAGTGCAATCTCTATCTCCCCTCCCCCCCCCAGATTAATTCATCAGTGAACTTGTAGTTGTGACGTAGCTCTCACTTGCCTTTCATTGATGAAGGTGTCGTGTGTGAGTTGGTAGCTTTGAGACAGTGTGTTAGCTGGTTGTCTGACATCAGTGCCATAGAGAAGGTGTTAGCATAGTTGCCAGTGAAGGGGGACAGTGTGTGTGAATGCACTGTGTATTGCAGCTAATTGGGCAGAAGGGACTAACTGATAGCTCTATGGGGACATATTTAGTCATCTAGAAAATGGCAGCTTTGTACATTCTTCAATTTATTGATTGATCATTGTTTGCTAAACTCTGAACTTGTCCGGTCCAATATCAGGTGGGTGGGGCTGGATTCCTGGTGCACTCATCGTATGCATGAGGTTTATTTTGTTTTCAGTATTTCTCTCTCTCGTCTCATAGCCACTATGTGTGCTGGTGGATGATGAGGCAGACATCACAGCCTTCAAGGACTACAAACCTGCTGCACCTTCAACACCTGCTCAACCTAAATCTGATGCACCCTCTCCTGCAGCCCCTCCTCCTCCACCACCACCACCACCTTCTGCACCACCAGCCCCTCCTCCACCAGTGGCTGCAACTCCTCCTCCTCCAATCGCAGCAGTTCCCATTTCTACTGGAGCTGCTGGCAGAATATTTGCTAGTCCGTATGCCAAGTCTGTGGCATCAGCTCAAGGAGTGGACCTCTCGGTAAAGGGTTATCACTTATCCTGTCTCTTCTGATGCCATGTTTAATGTTGTTTTTGCACAATTTTCTTTACCGATTTTGAATCTGAGTAAGTGTCTCCTCCCTCTCCTTGTAGAATGTCCAGGGCAGCGGTGCTGACGGGCGTATTGTGTCCCGTGATGTCCTGGCAGCTACTAGTGGTCCTGCAGCG
>WLWD01005817.1_pt1 | contig 94025 bp, 52 predicted proteins | sample 6712731 | NCBI WGS metagenome assembly WLWD01 (sample SAMN12718690, study PRJNA576275) | sponge metagenome | isolation source: marine sponge | host: Mycale hentscheli | place: New Zealand: South Island, Marlborough, Capsize Point | collected 2014-11-01
GGTTAATTTGGTTGGAGATAATATGTTGTGGTTGTGCTACATATTGATGAGACAGTAGTAGGAGTAGGACTACCCAAACACTAGAACACCACAGAAGTATTTAATTCCTGTTGTATATTTTTTCAAGCCATAACAGACCCTCTTCTGAGGTGTGTACATGCATGTGTTTGTGTGTGCATATGATGAATGTCATAATCTAAACTATATCTGTGTGTGTGTGTGTGTGTGTGTGTGTGTTCAGTTGTTTGGCTGGAACAAGGATAATGTCATAGCAACTGGCTCCTCAGATGGGATAGTCAAGTGAGTTTGGGGTTCCTTATCTATCATCCTTTTTTCTGACCTTCTTTTCTTTTCTTTTCTTTTTTTCTCTTTTTTTTTTCCTTCTTCCCTGCCTGCCTATATTGAACTATGGTGTGGACAAAGTGGAACAAAAGGGTTACCATTAACACACTGCTGACTCAAAATTAGAACGTGGAGTCTAGTTTTGGCCCAGCTCACAGTCATTCATTCAATTGCTCTCTCAACAACTAATTTTAACAATGAGATGTGAATTTTTAAGGGGGGGAGGAAGAGAGAGGGGTTGCAGAGGAGAAGGCTTATTTTTGCCATAATCACTAGAATAGTCCAGCCATTTTAAGGATGGACCCAAAACTAATAGCAAGAAAGTACTTCTCAGCAGTTTTCTCTTTAAAAAAAAATGAGCTTATTAACATACTGCAAGTCCTAAGAAATCAAACTAGGGGAACACCCTGAAATTGACTCTCGTTGTTAAAACAATATTTGCATCAAAATAATAGAAGATAAAGATAGGTCACTGGGAAGAATAATTTACGCATCACGTTTCTTGGCCTTACATTATTACTGATTTTGGATTTTGCTGCTCGTATAATGAAGCCATTGGAAAAGGAAGGGGTAGGATGCAAATACTATTTTGGGTACCCTTTATCTCCTGAAAGAGACATTGATAGTTATGATGTATCGTTGCTTTAAACATAGGGAGCCAGTATGCTGTGCTGTGCTGTGGTGGTGTTACCCCAGGTCTGATGTCACACCTGTCTTTGAAATGAGACAGCTCTGGTCCATGATGACATTTTTGAGGAAATGGTGAGAGATTTTTTTTAACTAACTACTAAAACTTTGATTTGACCCAATGCTCCCTCGCACACACATGCACCAACACACATTCACATACATGCACAAGATCCCTGATGATGTCATTTAAATTTAAAATTTTTAATATTTGTTTTCCAGTTTATGTTCTACTTGCAGGATGTGCTCTATGGAGAAAAGGCATCAGTGAAGAAGATAATTGTCTTCTAAATTAACTACCACACAATTTTGATATTGTTATATTTATCTTATATACTGTTGACTTATTTAATTTTATACAGAGACTGATTTTATTATAAGAAATGTTATTTAAAATTGCATATTATTATTATTATTATTATTATTATTATAAAAAAAATAAATTAATAAATGAATTAAGAAATGAGTAAATAAAGGATAATGGTAAATTTATTTATTAAATATGATGAATAAGTTAGTTGCCTGTACTGCCTAAAATTGCTGCCGTATTTCCCGTTGTACCACTCTACTGACAGCCGCTGAAGGAGGAACTGTGTAGAGCGGGGGTCTCCGTGGCCAAGTGGTCTGCCTAACTTCTCTAGAAAAGATAGGGTAGAGGGCCCTATAGCGCCTGAGGTCTCTTATGGCGACAGGCTGTATAATAAACTGAGGTGCCAGATGTGCATACTTGGCAGACTTCCTTTCTTCGGCCAGGGATGCAACACCTCCAGCCTCCAAGGTGGCCCACTTTCATATGAGGAAGCAAAAGTATCAGGACATGTTGCATCCCAGACCAGAGGATGACCTGAACTCCAAGGTACTAGGGTCATGCCATCTGGTCTTTGGCCATCTGAGCATGAAAGGCCAGGGGGTTCGAGCCTCGAAGGGATCCCAGCTGTGGAAAGCGAACGCTTTATGATATCATTAAGGGATGCATGTCGAGAATGCCTTCCCTCGCTTTTCCGGCAACACAGTCCATGAAGGCCGAGTGAGGAGACCTCAGCACCGCAGAACTGGCAATGATGGGGGGCACAGATGGCAGTGCCGAGTCTCAGGCCGACAGCTATCCGAAGTGAGGGGTTGTCTAAACGGAGGCCAACGGAGGAGATAGGGAGAGCCTGCAACCAAGCCCCTGCATATTATTTATTTTATATTTTTAATACACTCCCAATTTAGATATGCGATGCGATCGAATGGTTTAATATTGGTACACATAAAATTCTGCGGCATATTATAAACAGAATAAAAATGAATCCCTATTTTGATGCACTGGCCTTCTGAATGGTAAATCTTCCATTGAGAGACCAACTCATTGATTATGAAGTATCTTGGACAGAGTGGTTTGTTTGTACGATAAGGTGTTTGGTATTCGTTTTTTTTTTGTTTTTTTTTTTTTATAGTAATGCATTAAACTATCCGACTGATTCACATACATTACAGTGATAAAGTGGCTAACAGCACCAAACAGCATTTTTCTAATCTTACGATGATGGATCTTTTAAGCCTAGTACATACATAAAATTGTTGTACATTGTCATGAATAAGAAGACCTCACATGCCATGAATTGCTAACAATAGACATAATCACTCACTGCACAATTTGTGACACTCTCTCCTGTGAACTACTGTAGTCTGTCAAGCTTGTAGCAAACTGTTTTGACTACTTATTACATAATGATTATTATTTTTATTAACAATAAAGCATAGGGAGCCCAAGCCATTGACAGAGTTAATTATACCATTGCATTCAATTGTATCATCATCAAACTCTTTATCCCAATTATTAGTCTTGTGTATTATAACCAGACTATCCTTTCCCTCTTTTTCATCCCACTTGGGCCATTTCAATATGCAACATCAATATACCTAACACAACAACAATAATAAAGCCAGATGTAATGAGGATTTGTACTTTGCAGCACTGAATTCGAAAGGATATGTAATTTCATTTATCCGATGTGTAATTAGTTGTGATTGTACTTACAAATTTATATTACAAGTAAACTACTGACCAGAACGTACTGTAAACATTGATTGAATGTTTTTGTTGGCAAAATTGCAAGTTATAACATACTTGCTTAGTTTGGATGATATTCAATTTAGAAAGCTTGGTAATTGGAGCTTTATTCAAAATAGATGAACAGAAAGTTAGCTGTAGTAGGTAAGCCCAGCCTATTATGTGAGCCTTTGTAATAAAAGTACATTTTGTGCATTCTTCAGTCTTAGAATTACTCCATACACTGTAATTAATATCTGCAGCAATTTGATTTTATTATCATAAATACCATTGTATTGTTGTTGTTTTTCTTTTTTTCTTTTATTTTGTACCCAATGATTCATACAGCTTTACTGTGTACATATATATCGGCTATTAAAAATGAATGATAACGTTTGAAAATAATAAATTATTTTACATAAAAACTAGAATGATTCTTTAAAAAAAGCTCGGCATAGACAGTTCAGAAGTGAATGGAAAAGTACATAGTGGAATCTGTGAATTTCTGTAATCACTGATGACTTCAGGCAAGACAACTTCAGAGTGGACTGCACTACATAACATAAAACATAAAACGTCGGTAAAATTTAATACATAGCTAACAGTTAGATGTATAATATTTATTGCACCCAGAACATTTTTGCTTGAATATTTCTGCAATATCCCAATATTAAACAATTGCCATTAAATGCTTTACTACATTACTGTACATATGTACATAGTGTGTGAAGTCAATGAATTTTAAATATAACCAGTTATAAATAAACACATTACTATTAGTTGCATGAATGGAATATTTACTTGTATGCTATATTTTCACGAGGCAATGGTGAGTGCAATACAGCTAGCGAGTGAAATGCCAGGCAGTATTTCATGACCAAGGAGTGAAATAAGTATATTAGAATGTTTGAAGAACGTAACAACAAGAGTATACTGCATAAATCTGTAAAATCCTATGTGATCAGGTATTGTAGACATAATTATTATATTTAGAGATAATCGCTGACCAAAAAACACAAAAAAGTTAAAAAACCAAATGTTTCAGCTACGGACTGTAGCCTTCATCAGTGGTAATGATTCAAAAATAAAATAAATAGTTACTATGACAGGTGAAAGGGTGGTACATGTTAAAGCACTTGGTTGGTAACCATGAGTCCTGAGGGTTAGCCTTTCTTTTCCATTCATTGACTTCACTTATACTGCCTTTCTTTTCCAAGCACGCTTCCCACTTGAAACATTGCAATAGCCTACGGACAAGTTTATAAAACATATCCATATTGAAATATCAGAAAAGCTACACACAATAGCTATGGGAGAATATCATGATCCGTATCAAGCATTTAACATACATACACACACACACACACACACATTATATATAATACTTATAGCACGAGTCTGAGAGTGTGATAAGTGATTTATTGCTGCTTTGATATTTTTTCTCAACTGGTTACAATACAATTTTCTTTGAATTTACTCGCTACGCGCGTGCTACTTCGAGAGTTCAATAACAAGCGTACAACTCGCATGATGTGGAAATATTTACGAAAAAAATAAGGCTGCAATATATATATACAATTCCGTAATGTGATGTTTCACCTTAAATCATGTCCAATGCTGTTTGTGGCTGGAGGAGGGAGGGAGGGAAGGGGATGGAAGGTAATGATTAGGGTGCATATATCGACAACGGCTGAAGCAACAGCTTTAAAATTCAGAGAGCTCATTGTACTGATGAAGACGAATGTGTAAGTGCACAAAATTTGTTTTGATAGGGCCCGCGTCGTGCCCAATTTTCCTGTAGACGGTCACATTTAATGAGTTGTCACGCATTCAGCTGCTGCGGTCACTTAGCAGGATTTCATACAAGTTTTTTTTTATCATTTGGTGCGTGTTTGTGTGTGTGTTTGTGTATGTGTTTTTGTGTGTGTGGGGGGGACCTCCCTCTCCCCCATGTATGAAACGAAATCACACATAACATATACTCACTAGCAGAATTTCTTTTTTACCAGCAGAATTAAGTAAAGCGACAGTAAAAAGTTCTCCTACCTACACAACTTCTCCCATCCAGTACAAAATGTCTAAGCTGTAAAAATGTCCACGGGCATGTAAGGAGGCACAAACTTTTTCATGGTGTTTGTTTCAAACTCCATTATGTCTATTCGACTTGTACAAGCGAGATGCATAAATTAGTAATAGAATAATTTTGGTGTTCGGGAAAGGGGCATATCGAGGGTGGCTAGCATAGCTATTCAAACACAAGATAGGGTTTCCCAGCTGTAAGTTTCTAATTGAAGCTCGCCATGAACATCCAATTGAACCCTTCTATGGTCCCACCATGGTGCCATGGGACAATTGACGACATTACTGGACAACACTCATGTAACACAGAAAAATAAGCTCCAACTTGATAATCAGCTGCATTGTACGCGGAAGTTGATTGATAGAACAGAACTTGACACAGCTAATTAAGACTGTTCCGGACAGCACCCATAAGCAGCACGTATAGGCCACAGCATCAAAGTAATCCTATCTGGGCTCTGTCATCTATCACTGAAGACAGAGAGATCTATGCTCAAGAGTGGTGGATGATGTGATTGAGGAATGTATTATGGAAAAAGAAACCAACAACAAACATACTAGCAAAAATATTTGTAACGATGTGCCAACCAATTCTAAATAATGCCCCCAAGGTGCACGTGGATATGTAAAGCATGTGCAACTGACAGTCCAATTATGTAGAACTAGAATACCATATGTGCAAAGCTAATTTGGATAATAAATATACACTTTGTCGTACAAGAACTCTAAAAAAAAAAAAAACACAAAAAATAACACTAAACAACTACAACAACAACAAAAAAAAAAACACGCTAGGAGGCATAGCTGAGATCAGCTAAATATGTACATATGTGGATCGGTAGCCGTGCTGAAGCATACTGTGCTATTCAAAAGAATTGTCAGCTCATTCTTTTACACTCCTATATTAATTTAATAACACATAAAAGTACCATCTTATCTCTATGTGTTATTTCTGGCTTAAACAAACAAACCATAATCACACTTACGAAAACAAATATCTACACACTCAAAATGAAGCACACCACTGAACCACACCGACACACTACGTGCAAATGTGTGGCAGTATGTTAGCAAGTGGCAAGTAGAGCTCAATCAAGATAAACTTCAAGAATGTACACATGTAGTGAGGATTTTTTGTGACAAATGTGGAGAACATACATAGCAAGACATGATCAAAACTATTCAACCCTTTCATTCCGGGATTAGCATTGACGATTAAAAAAAAAAAATTGTTACAGTGAGCTAGAACCTCAAAATTCAGATTATAGGTGCCCAAGGCATTACAGAAGCTTCGAAAATAGTTTTCACCAAAAAATTTTTTTTAAAAGTGCTTTTCGAGTTACCTGAAATCAACGACCTCACGGTAAAAATTAAGTTCGGAACGAAAGGGTTGCAAGGTATTTAGCAATATATCCTGACACAACTAGACATATGTATGTACTATTGGCAATACTGCTGGATAGACAGCAATTATATAGTGCAACTACTGGTTCTTGATGTACACCTCATGCCAATTTATAAATGAGCAAGATCAACATGAGGAGACCAATATGGTTGCCCATAAACTTACTTCAATGTGCTGTTCTTGCTCATCTGCCAGATGGACCACAGCAATCCTAGTACACAAATAAAATAAAGTACCAATGAAAAAAGTTAGTGATCATGGCATTACCTGAATAATTTATGTACAAAATTCAAGAATGGACAAAATTTACATTAAAAAAAAAACTATACTACATATGTATGTATACTGCATATTAGGCCTCATGGAAAAAATTAGACTGAGGGAGAATGCATCTTTAATGCTTTACAACCAAGGTATTCATACAGAGGGATAGTGTCGTCATGTTAGGCAATTTAGCCGATATACTGGTAGCCGATATTTTCAGGTAGATACGGACAATCAATATGATGTGAATTAGTCAAACCATGACATAAAATAATTATTGTTGAGGACCGAAACTTGAGGAATACGGGGCAGTCATCAGACAATACGCCCGGAAGTTGCCATGGTTAAACAATTTCATGTACTATGAGGGGGGGTGGGTGGGATCCCACCCAAGCCAACGTTACCCCCTCCCCCCAAACTGAAGTGCTCTCTAATAGAATTAGTAAAAGTGTCCTCCTCCAAAGCCCAAGATCTCCCCTCCCTAAAAATCTTTTTGAACGAATCCTGTATGAATCCCTTTCTAAGTAACACAAATACGTGTAGTTCAATAGGAACTGTTTGAATTCTTGAAATGATAAAACATGTGGTAATATTCCGCAGTACACAGGGATCAAGTTTGTGGTGGGTTATTGCACCCCCTTGAGCAAATTTTTTACGGTTATTGCGTCTCCGTAAGGCACACAACAAAAAGTTTAATATCGGACACCATAGAATATCACTTGTTGTTTGGCACATTAGCACTCACATGTCACGTCACTTGTAATGGTCAAAAAGTGTTGGTTAAGTAGCGGCATAACACACTTTTTGAACTGCGTGGCAAAAACATTGTTTCTAAGGACGACGCACGTGGTACAAGATAGATACGGAATAGAAAAGCCTGTCAGGTAACTCACTCGTTTCCGGTTATAACCAAAAAACACAGCGCATAAGCCCACACTTTTCTATTGCGTATTTTATAATCATACTGGCACTCGTGCTAATATATGGTCCAAATAATTTGTGATATTCTGCAGTTACCCAATGATTATATTGAACTAGCTAATGGTAATAGATTATTGTACTCTAGTTATAGCCCAGCAGTAGTACCTTGGAAGAATTAGTTCACTGTCTTCAGCAGTCATTCCTCCTTTTCAACTGTGAATCAGCACCATCTACTTCATCATTGGCATTGGCCTCTGCAATGAAGCTATTACCACTCTAGAAGTGCCACGCTGCATTAATATATAATATATTCCCTCATAGCACTATAACAAAACAATAAGAACAGCAGAGAAATATATCCATTGCCTGGGAGAGAACTATTGGTGAGGAGAGAACTATTGGTGAGGAGAGAACTATTGGTGAATAACATTTGTAATTTATGGTTGCTTCAGAGTTGGGGTTGATTATGATTACAATCGTAATCGATAAGTTATTGCATAATCGTAATCATAATCAAAATCATGTGGCAAATTGTGGGTGTAATCATCGTAATCAAACCCCATTACTGGAATATTAGCAGTAAAGTAAAACACAGCAAGTGTTAGCTGTAATTAGAATAAACAGAGTTATAGCAGCTGAACTTAAGACCACTAATATACGTAGCCTGCAACTACCTCCATTCTCCAGTATCTACACTGGGAAAATATTTAGACCAGAAAGATGACGTCTATCAAACGAACTGTTTGAAAAAACTTTTTTTTTTCTGACAAATAATCATAATTATATATAATCATAATCAATCATACTGTAATCATAATAATCATGTTACCATAACCAACCCCCAAGTGTGGTTGTTACAAAGGTAAAATTATATTTCATTTAATTACGCCAGTGTTAATCTTTCTGGTCTAAATATAGGGGGAAACCCTGATCTGAAACATGCACTGGCCTTACAGTTACTGACTGTGCTCCTTTTAACGACGCACCATACTCATATGAAAGTCACCACATGAAAAATGTGATTATTGCCATTATTTATGCGACATAACCTAATCTAAAATGGCATGGGCGTGGTTTTGCTGCCTCTTGCTAGTTTTTAGCACTTTGCTAGCTCTTTTTTTGCTAGCTTGTAGCACTTGTTTGGAGGGAGCGACATGAATGTGCTGAACCACACATAGTGCAGGGTTTCATCCAGGAGGGGGGAGAAAAGGGGGGTATCCCCCCCACTTATTTTACCTACTCAGAATTAAATTGTTTACAGCACAGCATCAAAATTACCTTGGTCAAGTGCTGGCCCTTCTATAGCTATAGCCATTAGTTTTGATAGTGAAGAAAATTGAAGCCTATTTTGAAAACGATTCTGATTTCTACTGTCGCTATGATTTGGATAGCAAAAAGTATTACCAGTACTTAAAATTATTACTTACTCCACTTTAATTTCGACCCCCCCCCCAAGACAAAAAATTTCTGGATGAAACCCTGCAGTGTACTGCAAATCCTCCAAGAAAACTCTCCTACCATGGCAGATTCATAGTGTCTGTTCCAAAATTGGAATAATGGATAATGAACCCCGCCCGCGGGTGCTAGCTTATTAAGGTTGTAACTTACAATAATGTTTGTATGAATACAACAGTAGGCAGAAAAGTGATTCACACATTCGTCTATCCCGAGGTCTATCCCCACAAGTTTATTTGAGCACTACTATACACGTCTACATTTTCAAGACTGATCTTCATAAAATCGGTAAAGGGTAGATTGAATTACATATTTCTTAATAGGGTAAAAGGTTTCTGACGTTATCACGTGAGAAAGCGCACTTGCCTAATACTGTGTATGTACGTAAGGAATTTGGCGGTTCATTTGATCTAAAAACTACATTCACATTCAAAATGTGCCAATTGGTACCGTAACCACGAAATGCTGCAAGTAAGTGAGGTGGGGAAAGGAGAAGTCATTGTTTTATAGGTGTAGCTAAACTAGTGGCAGGCATTGGACGGCATAAATATTAATTTATAGGGAAGGGGTGGGGGTAGGGCTAGGTATAAGAAATACAGTATTTCTGCCAGCAGCTAGCAGCTGTGTTTAATTGATATAGCAGACAAGAATTTTAATGTTGATATTATGAAACCCATTGTGTAGGAGTTATGTATAGACCCTTTACCTAACTTTTTGAGACCCAAGGTGAACTATAGTCTGGTGTTGCCGACCCTTACCTTTTTAAATATTGTGCCTGGGTGGAGGAAAGGGTCTGGGGGCTCAAGTACCAATGATCAGATTCTGGTGCTAACCAACATTCACCACAGTGGTTGTATACTTCGTCTCAATAACGGTTGAAGAGATTTCACCATAACTTACCAGCCAGATAGTTTGATAAAAGTAACCTGAAGCTGTACAACGGTAGTGACAGTCAATTGCTGAATTGCTAAAGGTTTGGGGTATAGCCATTTCTAGAGCTGGTACGTATGAAGTTGTCCACAGACCCTGATAATCCAATTGTCTATACATTATATGTATGTGTTAGTATTTTGCTGTATGCCAAACTGAACTCACCCCCAGAACGGGTCCCTTGACAGATTCATTGATAAACAGTGTATCTTTTTTTTTTTGTTTCATAGAGACTAGGTTAATTCAACTAGACCCTGTGTACAAGGGTAAATTCTACCATGCAATACAAGCGCCTTCTGATATCAAGTTTCTTGAATAATAGACCGCAAGACTACCAGAGTGTAGTCCCCAGACCCTTTCCTCCTCCCCCGCACCATATTAAAAGTAGGTAAAGTGTCGGCAACACCAGACTAGGTGAACTAACACAATATCAGAGTTCCAAGCAATCTGTACTACATAGCACAAATTAGAAACTAAAATAATATCATTTGCAGCACTGTGCCGGTCTCACAAAAAAGGTGAATGGTCTCGATATTAGACTAACTCAATTTGGAATTGTAAAATTCTATATTCTATGAAGCAGTTGTAAGTAGCAGCAATTTTGACCAGTAATTTTAAAAGATTTGCAAGTTATTCTTTTTTTATTTGCAGTTGTGAGGTTATTCAGTACTTTTTTCTCTAATGAAATAATATTGATTAAGAAATATTGGTATACCATTGGGAGTTGTTGTGTGTTTTAAAATTTGTAGGGTATTTATATGAGCAGTGGAGGTAATGTGACTTTGCTGAAATTGGTATTTCCCTGCAAGAAGTGATGTGGCATCCCTTATTTTTTAGCCCCTCCCTCTTTCTCCCCAATAATTTTATTGTACTGAATAAATAGTATTATTTAGTTTTGTTTCCGTTAGAGGAATATTTCTCCACCTGTTGTGCTGAGCTAGAAATACCTCTTTTAGTAGAGGGTTAAGCATATGTATAACAATTTGTATGTAGGGTGATGTTAAAGAAGTGAAGTATTGAAAATTCTTATTTGTGATGAAGATTAGGTAAGGGGTTTCATACTTACAACAGGAATAATAATGAGTCCTATAAAATTTGATATAGGATTTAAGCAACTTTAATTGAGCTTTTTTGGGGCCTACCATGGAAACAGTAAAAGGTTTATTGTGCTTAGGGTAAAGGGTGTGTAATGGATTTCATGTTGGTAATTTGGTAAAGGGTTAATGAAATGGGTTGGCAGAGATGAGATTCTGAGTTATTTTCTTGCTGAACTTATTGGTGTTTACTTTAAGAGAGAGAGTTTTGAGTGCTTTAAGTTTACAAATCCACTGAGTCTGTAGTACTATTTTAACTGTTATTTTATTATCATGAACCTTTTTAAAGTCATGTGTAACTTGTGCATGTCAGTCTGGAACAGAGGGGGGTCCATAACAAACTACAAGTCATTTTAATAGACTCACTATATTGATGTCCCCTTACCACAAATCACACAAGCTTGTGTCTGGTTGATGGTGTCCATTACTCAGAACACAGAGAGGCTCGAGTATACTGCTAATCATTTTCTAGAATGAACCCTTTACCTATTTATCCTAATGCCATTAATGTCCTCGCTGTACATGCATAATCTAGGGGTTCCTTTAATGCTGCAAATAACGGACCAGAGTCTATCTGATGTTATACCCTTTCACCATGAATTTGAAAGGACATTTATAATTTTGGCCTGACATGTACTTATGAAAGTACATACCACAATAGCTAGTGCCAAAATTTATCTGACATGATCTTCCAATTTGAATTTGATCAGGTACTTAAGAATTAGACCGAAATTTGATGTCAAAGGGTTATAGTATACATAACCTTTCATTTTTGTTGGACAATGATAATAGTTAATATTAATTTAGTAACCATTTTCATGTGTGTATGCAGGTAAAAGGTTTTGTATCAAGGCGTAATCTATACACAAGCTTCAAAGGACTTGCTAAGTAAGTTTTATATAAGTGTAATAGGGAATGTAAATTCACTCCATAAATGTCTGGAAATGCCAGAAATTGTCCGACCCATCCCATTGTCCCCGGGACCTTGGGGTTCCATGGGATGTCCATCTGTTCCACCTATACATACATGTGTGTCTGGGATGGGAAAGACAGTGGGACAGACATGTATCTGTAGGTGGGATAGATAGGAGTGAATTAAATTTGCAATATCAAAAAGTACTATCTGTAATGAGGTAAAGGGTTCCCTTGCTTCACACTGTAACTCAGGATTGGTTTACCACGTCCAATCCTTAAGTTTACCAAGTGGGGCTTATGTTTTAAGTGTTCTGAGGCAAAATCGTGAGGCAAAATCGTGTGTTCTTCAACCCTTTTACTGGCAGGTGACTGACCACCAATTCGGTAAAGAATGGACACATATTTTTAAAAACTTTTTTCCAGTGAAGATTTATACCAATACAAACAATTCCGAAGCAAACTGAGCTATTTAGAAAATGCCTGCAATAGCTCCAGACTGCTGTTTGAAAAAAATGTTAGGAAAATATTTGGTACTTACGCCTTTTTTTTATTTTATGAAGTACTACTTTATGTCAGAGAAACTGTATTAAAAACAACAACAACAACTGTGTCGCCATTCTAGTGAATAATCGTAATTGTCAAGCGAACCACGGCGCCATGTGGCATTTGAAACTGAGGTGGTAGTGGACGTTATATTCCCATTTAGGTACTGCCATATAGAGTGATAGTGAAAATAGAAGTAAATATAATACAATATTATATAAGGGGCTTTATTTTTTTATTTTTTTGTGGGCTGCACAGTTAGTTGACGTAGACATGTTGCCTGTGGTAATATTTTGTAATAATTTATCAAATATGGAAGTTAATGTGTTCAATGTTCTTTGTGTTTAGATGAAGCTGAGTGAATAGAGATTGTCTAAGGTGTGTCTGTGATGGATGATTGAAGAACTCTACATCACTGAGGGAGTGAACTGTCATCATTGGACCTGAACATACAAACATACAATTTTTGTGTCATCTCATACTCGTATTGTATGTGAAATAATATTTACTGTATTATACCTGAATATAATCACATGGCGTTGCAGTACACTTTATATTGGCGAAGAATTACACCCGATAGGGTGTGTTTTAGTGTTCATATACACTGTAGGAGTGTAGTGTAACACTCCTATGAGTGTGATAGGGGTGTAATGGTACACCCTATTTGGTATACTAGGAGGGTGTTTGAAGGGTGTAACGGGACACTAATTTGGGGGTGTGTCAATACACCCCATGGGGTGTAGTACAGACAGTGTAGTTGGAACACCAAAAGAGGTGTAATGTAACACCTCGTTTTTTACAGTGTATGCTACCAGTGTTACCTATGCTACCAGTGCTACCTATGCTACCAGTGTTACCTATGCTACCTGTGCTACCTATGCTACCTGTGCTACCTATGCTACCTATGCTACCAGTGTTACCAGTGCTACCTATGGTACCAGTGTTACCTATGCTACAGGTGCTACCTGTGCTACCTATGCTACCAGTGCTACCTATGCTACCAGTGCTACCTATGCTACCAGTGCTACCTATGCTACCAGTGTTACCTATGCTACCTATGCTACCAGTGTTACCAGTGCTACCTATGGTACCAGTGTTACCTATGCTACCAGTGCTACCAGTGCTACCTATGCTACCAGTGCTACCTATGCTACTGTGCTACCAGTGCTACCTATGCTACCTATGCTACCTATGCTACCAGTGCTACCTATGCTACCAGTGCTACCTATGCTACCAGTGCTACCTATGCTACCTATGCTACCAGTGCTACCTATGCTACCAGTGTTACCTATGCTACCTGTGCTACCTATGCTACTGTGCTACCAGTGCTACCTATGCTACCTATGCTACCTATGCTACCAGTGCTACCTATGCTACCAGTGCTACCTATGCTACCAGTGCTACCTATGCTACTAGTGTTACTTATGCAACCAGTGTTACCTATGCTACCAGTGATACCTATGCTACCTGTGCTACCTATGCTACTGTGCTACCAGTGCTACCTATGCTACCTATGCTACCAGTGCTACCAGTGCTACCTATGCTACCAGTGCTACCTATGCTACCAGTGTTACCTATGCTACCAGTGTTACCTATGCTACCTATGCTACCAGTGTTACCAGTGCTACCTATGGTACCAGTGTTACCTATGCTACCAGTGCTACCAGTGCTACCTATGCTACCAGTGCTACCTATGCTACCAGTGCTACCTATGCTACCAGTGCTACCTATGCTACCAGTGTTACCTATGCTACCTATGCTACCAGTGTTACCAGTGCTACCTATGGTACCAGTGTTACCTATGCTACCAGTGCTACCTGTGCTACCTATGCTACCAGTGTTACCAGTGCTACCTATGCTACCAGTGCTACCTATGCTACCTGTGCTACCTATGCTACCAGTGTTACTTATGCAACCAGTGTTACCTATGCTACCAGTGTTACTTATGCAACCAGTGTTACCTATGCTACCTGTGCTACCTATGCTACTGTGCTAACAGTGCTACCTATGCTACCTATGCTACCTATGCTACCAGTGCTACCTATGCTACCAGTGCTACCTATGCTACCTGTGCTACCTATGCTACCAGTGTTACTTATGCAACCAGTGTTACCTATGCTACCAGTGCTACCTATGCTACCTATGCTACCTATGCTACCTGTGCTACCTATGCTACTGTGCTACCTATCTACCTGTTACCTGTGCTACCTATGCTACCAGTGCTACCTATGCTACCAGTGCTACCTATGCTACATGTGCTACCTATGCTACCAGTGTTACTTATGCAACCAGTATTACCTATGCTACCAGTGTTACTTAAGCAACCAGTGTTACCTATGCTACCAGTGTTACTTATGCAACCAGTGTTACCTATGCTACCTGTGCTACCTATGCTACTGTGCTACCAGTGCTACCTATGCTACCTATGCTACCAGTGCTACCTATGCTACCAGTGCTACCTATGCTACCTGTGCTACCTATGCTACCAGTGTTACTTATGCAACCAGTGCTACCTATGCTACCAGTGATACCTATGCTACCAGTGCTACCTATGCTACCTGTGCTACCTATGCTACCAGTGTTACTTATGCAACCAGTGTTACCTATGCTACCAGTGATACCTATGCTACCTGTGCTACCTATGCTACCAGTGCTACCTATGCTACCAGTGCTACCTATGCTACATGTGCTACCTATGCTACCAGTGTTACTTATGCAACCAGTGTTACCTATGCTACCAGTGATACCTATGCTACCTGTGCTACCTATGCTACCAGTGCTACCTATGCTACCAGTGCTACCTATGCTACATGTGCTACCTATGCTACCAGTGTTACTTATGCAACCAGTATTACCTATGCTACCAGTGTTACTTAAGCAACCAGTGTTACCTATGCTACCAGTGTTACTTATGCAACCAGTGTTACCTATGCTACCTGTGCAACCTATGCTACTGTGCTACCAGTGCTACCTATGCTACCTATGCTACCAGTGCTACCTATGCTACCTGTGCTACCTATGCTACCAGTGTTACTTATGCAACCAGTGCTACCTATGCTACCAGTGATATCTATGCTACCAGTGCTACCTATGCTACCTGTGCTACCAGTGTTACTTATGCAACCAGTGTTACCTATGCTACCTGTGCTACCTATACTACTGTGCTACCTATGCTATCAGTGCTAGTACCTATGCTACCTGTGCTACCTATGCTGCTACCAGTGCTACCTATGCTACCAGTGCTACCTATGCTACCTGTGCTACCTATGCTACCAGTGTTACTTATGCAACCAGTGCTACCTATGCTACCAGTGATACCTATGCTACCAGTGCTACCTATGCTACCTGTGCTACCAGTGTTACTTATGCAACCAGTGTTACCTATGCTACCTGTGCTACCTATACTACTGTGCTACCAGTGCTACCTATGCTACCTATGCTACCTATGCTACCAGTGCTACCTATGCTACCAGTGCTACCTATGCTACCAGTGCTACCTATGCTACCAGTGTTACCTATGCTACCAGTGCTACCTATGCTACCAGTGTTACCTATGCTACCTGTGCTACCTATGCTACCTGTGCTACCTATGCTACCTATGCTACCAGTGTTACCAGTGCTACCTATGGTACCAGTGTTACCTATGCTACCAGTGCTACCAGTGCTACCTATGCTACCAGTGCTACCTATGCTACCAGTGCTACCTATGCTACCAGTGCTACCTATGCTACCAGTGTTACCTATGCTACCTATGCTACCAGTGTTACCAGTGCTACCTGTGGTACCAATGTTACCTATGCTACCAGTGCTACCAGTGCTACCTATGCTACCAGTGCTACCTATGCTACCAGTGCTACCTATGCTACCAGTGCTACCTATGCTACCAGTGCTACCTATGCTACCAGTGTTACCTATGCTACCAGTGCTACCTATGCTACCAGTGTTACCTATGCTACCTGTGCTACCTATGCTATCAGTGTTACCTATGCTACAGGTGCTACCTGTGCTACCTATGCTACCAGTGCTACCTATGCTACCAGTGCTACCTATGCTACCAGTGCTACCTATGCTACCAGTGTTACCTATGCTACCTATGCTACCAGTGTTACCAGTGCTACCTATGGTACCAGTGTTACCTATGCTACCAGTGCTACCAGTGCTACCTATGCTACCAGTGCTACCTATGCTACCAGTGCTACCTATGCTACCAGTGTTACCTATGCTACCTATGCTACCAGTGTTACCAGTGCTACCTATGGTACCAGTGTTACCTATGCTACCAGTGCTACCTGTGCTACCTATGCTACCAGTGTTACCAGTGCTACCTATGCTACCAGTGCTACCTATGCTACCTGTGCTACCTATGCTACCAGTGTTACTTATGCAACCAGTGTTACCTATGCTACCAGTGTTACTTATGCAACCAGTGTTACCTATGCTACCTGTGCTACCTATGCTACTGTGCTACCAGTGCTACCTATGCTACCTATGCTACCTATGCTACCAGTGCTACCTATGCTACCAGTGCTACCTATGCTACCTGTGCTACCTATGCTACCAGTGTTACTTATGCAACCAGTGTTACCTATGCTACCAGTGCTACCTATGCTACCTATGCTACCTATGCTACCTGTGCTACCTATGCTACGTGTGCTACCTATTCTACCTGTTACCTGTGCTACCTATGCTACCAGTGCTACCTATGCTACCAGTGCTACCTATGCTACATGTGCTACCTATGCTACCAGTGTTACTTATGCAACCAGTATTACCTATGCTACCAGTGTTACTTAAGCAACCAGTGTTACCTATGCTACCAGTGTTACTTATGAAACCAGTGTTACCTATGCTACCTGTGCTACCTATGCTACTGTGCTACCAGTGCTACCTATGCTACCTATGCTACCAGTGCTACCTATGCTACCAGTGCTACCTATGCTACCTGTGCTACCTATGCTACCAGTGTTACTTATGCAACCAGTGCTACCTATGCTACCAGTGATACCTATGCTACCAGTGCTACCTATGCTACCTGTGCTACCTATGCTACCAGTGTTACTTATGCAACCAGTGCTACCTATGCTACCAGTGATACCTATGCTACCTGTGCTACCTATGCTACCAGTGCTACCTATGCTACCAGTGCTACCTATGCTACATGTGCTACCTATGCTACCAGTGTTACTTATGCAACCAGTATTACCTATGCTACCAGTGTTACTTAAGCAACCAGTGTTACCTATGCTACCAGTGTTACTTATGCAACCAGTGTTACCTATGCTACCTGTGCAACCTATGCTACTGTGCTACCAGTGCTACCTATGCTACCTATGCTACCAGTGCTACCTATGCTACCTGTGCTACCTATGCTACCAGTGTTACTTATGCAACCAGTGCTACCTATGCTACCAGTGATACCTATGCTACCAGTGCTACCTATGCTACCTGTGCTACCAGTGTTACTTATGCAACCAGTGTTACCTATGCTACCTGTGCTACCTATACTACTGTGCTACCTATGCTACCAGTGCTAGATACATATGTACCGTGCTACCTATGCTGACCAGTGCTACCTATGCTACCAGGTACCTATGCTACCTGTGCTAACATGCTACCAGTGTTACTTATGCAACCAGTGCTACCTATGCTACCAGTGATACCTATGCTACCAGTGCTACCTATGCTACCTGTGCTACCAGTGTTACTTATGCAACCAGTGTTACCTATGCTACCTATACTACTGTGCTACCAGTGCTACCTATGCTACCAGTGCTAGTACCTATGCTACCTGTGCTACCTATGCTACGTGTGCTACCTATTCTACCTGTTACCTGTGCTACCTATGCTACCAGTGCTACCTATGCTACCTGTGCTACCTATGCTACCTGTGCTACCTATGCTACCTGTGCTACCAGTGCTACCTATGCTACCAGTGTTACCTATGCTACCTATGCTACCAGTGCTACCTATGCTACAGGTGCTACCTGTGCTACCAGTGTTACTTATGCTACCAGTGTTACCTATGCTACCAGTGTTACCTATGCTACCAGTGCTACCTGTGCTACCTATGCTACCAATGCTACCATTGATATCTATATGCTACCATTTTGTCATAGTAACATTGTAAGGTGTAGCCACTTGATGTCTTTACTGAACTAACTGTGCGCATGCGTGGCTTTGGTATTTGTACTAGGCCACGCATATGCACTCACACTAAAGATAGCAACATCCGGTTCATATACCTGGGCACAAATCAATCAAACACACCCACGACAATTCCTTTGAAAAGTAACCTCTAATAAATGACCTCTAGCTAGCTAAGCGTTTATAAAAAGTATACAATAATGGCATGCATACACCATAACATAATAAATGAATGCTGATTCTCGTTTCAGTTCAGGTCTAGTCTTCTGTCTTCCTTCTTCTCTCTTATGTCTTGATTTCCTTCTCTCTCTTGGAGACCAGACCCACACTAGACACCTGCAAAATATAATTGAACATAAATTGAAAACATTTCATGGTCAACAGTAATGTTGCAATCTAGACACCTATACACAATATGTTACTCTAAAGCAATTTATTAAATTCCCCTGTGATGACCGTAATTGTGAATTAGAGACCACACACTCACAAATGGATTAAGGTTGTCAAGTATTAGTGACTGGTTATTCACGCTCTAATATTCTACAAAAATATGTATATCACACTCAGAATTAAAGTACAATCGAATGTGCCTAATACAATAAAATATTGCTGATGGAGCAATTTGGCCAAATATTAGTGGTCTGAAGAATAAGCAAAACTTATGAAGATTAGGTACAATAACAGCTTAAAAGTGAACGTAGCTACTACGCAATCTGTATGGTGCATTTTGTGATAAAAGCATGAGTTTAGTAGGCTAAATAGCTACCGGTCTGTGAAATAATTCGCCATATCACAATCTGACTCATGTTATGAGTACTTTATATATATATTATATATATATATTATGTGTGTATGTGTGTTTGTATACAAACATTGCTCAAATATTAGCTGATATCAAAATACTCTATCAAAAAATTATATAGTTGTCATAATGAAAACTGAGTGACGATAAAACAAAATAAAATTGCAGGACATACGAATGTATTTAAGTACAGAGAAAAAGTAACAAACTACTGTGAGGCAAATATCAATCTGTTAATAAAATGTCTGAAAAGATAATGTATGACACATTGATTGCATTGATACCCATAAGTGCAAAAATTGAATTAAATTACACAATGAACAAAGAAAATATTATTCCTTGACCTACATGTAGCTATGCTTTTTAAAGAGTAATTGAATATAATATAGTTACTAAATTTGTTCAAAATTCTTCATAATGCAGCCCAATCTTTGGACAGTTTGCTGGGCTAACCAACTAATAGCCAAGATATACTAGCTTTGATAGAACATTAATTGTGTAGAATAATGTATAAAGGTTAGTAAGACAAACTGTCCATTTATTTATATAAACTTACAATAAGTCTATTCATAGTATCATTACTTGGAATGCTTAAAAAAGATCCTATTTTGTGTTTGCTATTGTGCCAGAGATGTAATTGTATATTTTCCACTCTTGTGATCAAGAGGCAAGTAATGATTGCCTTCAGTATTGTCACTATCTTTCTCCAGTACTCTGTATTGTGGTGGTTGATTGTTCTTTGATGTATCAAATAAACAGAAGTAGCAAGAGATGGTTTAAAATTAGTTGTGCCATAATGATGCTCATCAATAACAATTTAGTAACATTGTTGTAAAGTGTGATATTGTTAGTTACATGATGCTACTGAATGAATTTTGCTAATATTATAATAAAACACTAGTTGTGTGCTTGAGCACAAATGTCGAGCGAGCCTTATACTACACTATTGTTAAACGATTGATTTTAATAACGCACAATACTTTCGCACAACTGAACATACCTACGCAAGACTTACCTTTGTGGTTGGTCTAGTGGACAATGAATTTTCAAGTAAATACTGTTGAGTAAGGCTTATAACTGTGACAAATAGCGTATTAACTTACCACTGCCACTAACTCGAATAGTGGGCACCCATAAGTTTTTGAGTTTAACTGCATCCGTAAAACAATTCAAAGCGGTAAACAATTCAATTTCTAAGGTGATAAGGTAATTACCAATAAACCGGAGGATTCTGTTTAGTGAAGTTTGGGACGGGGTCGAACACGGAGCGAACACAAAAATACATGAGGGTCAAAGTACAAAATTACATACGTACGTCCAAACATAATAAACAAACATCCCCGATTTTCAATTGTGCTACCCCTGTAAGTGTCTCGCTCGCTAAGCTCGCTCGCCAATGATACAAGAAGCCATAATTATAAAGCAATTTAACATTACGAGATTAAAATTAGAGAAAATACTTTGATTTCTTTTCTATACTGTTTGCAATATTTCTGACATAAATAGCATCTCTTTTATATGTTTACATATTGCAATTATGAGACATCATTAGTAATTCGACTAAAACTGATTGCATGCAAAATTGATATTAAAATTTTAATAATCGTAAGACGTCAATAGAACATGGTAAGCAAATTTTAGCCCACTTTTTAAAATTCAGTGCAACAAAATAAATATAAATAATTATATGAAGACAAAACTACGAAGTCCTTACTTGATTAGTTGAAAGAACATCAATATGCAGTGAAAAGAATGGATAACAAAAATGGCATCTCAGTACATGCATGGAAAAAATCACACAGAGTAAACTGGGATGAATCAAGAGTTCTGAAAATGATACCAAATTACTTCCATAGGAGGCTAACAGAAGCATTAATTATATAGAGCACCAACACCACCTCAAATTTTGACAAAAGCCTCTAGCTCAACTCTACGTGGACTCCGTTCCTACAAGAACTTTAGCGTCAATTGACCCACGGCTATGTGCATTTTTATTGATGACAATTTTGCTTATTTTATTTTATGTTAAACGGTCATACCCCTCACCTCACAACTGAAGAAGGCTTACGAGCCGAAACATTATTGTGAATATTATTTTAATTCTACTAGCTAAAGCTAAAAATATTGAATTACTATAATTTCTATTGTCATCTTCATACACTCCACAATGAGCCAGGCTAGAGAAAAATTACCGGAACATACTGGGATAAAATATGATGATTATGTCGCACGCTATCCACAGAAGGCCCATGACCCACTGTATTTTCTTAACTGCACTTAAACACTAGCAAACTGTCTCATGAAGTTGTCATTCAGGATTGTTTCCATTACGGCCATGTTTTAGGTTTTCTCTTACCAATTGAAAATCATGGCCTCTTTCTATGATGCTATAGTATTATAAAGTTTATAAAGTAAATGTTAGACTAGTGAACAGTAATTTAGGGACATGTAATCATCACACGGGGCATGTAACATTTTTTTGACAGAGCAACAAATTACACTGCATTTATTAGAGTTTTTTTATCAATAATTCCTGAAGAAATTCATGGAACTATGTATTTGGCAGAAAAATTTAGTGTGCCTATAGTAGGTCGAACATTAATACTTTTGTCATCATTATTCCTGGGCTAACAGAACTTAAACCTGGGATCATATGATTATAGTAAATAATATATATTTTTTCCATTATGTTAACACATAAATATAATAACAATAAGCATGTTATGGTATTAAATATACAATAACTAATACTGACATGATAATGACTAAATTATAACCATGAGCCCTTGAAAAAGGAAAACCCAATACAAAGTTCAAGGATACGCAAAATGCCAAATATATAATGAAAATTGTTCCAAGTACTAATTATAATGAAAACTTACTGCCTCAGTTCGATCTTCAGCAACTCTAGTAGTATCATGCTGTACCGACTCTCCAATCATTCTTTGCGCTGTTGACAAGTGGTTTTCAACTAGTTTTGTTCCTTTGTCATCAACAATCACAGGATTATCCTGTATTACATAGAGTTAAAATGTAAGCTTGTGATAAAAATTGTGTTTATTACAAGTAAACTGTCAATAAATATAGTGCCATCATTAGTATAGTTTTAATAGATGAATAATGTGATGGCATAAGTATAGCATTCAGAAATGAATTGAAGCACCAAAGGTGCAAACCCTCAGTGCTACTACAATACTGGCTAGCTATTACAAAATTATCTCAGACCCAATGAATAATTTATTGGCTATTTTATTCCAATCTGTTATCAATAGAGCTTGAGCAATGAAAGCTGTAAATGTAAATGTTTTTTTGTAAGAGAAGAAGTTTTATAGAACTGATTCTCACTGGTTTATTATTGGCAATGAAAATCTTTACTTCCAGAACTCGTTAACTTCCACACATAAATAAAACAAAACTGCCGTGGGCACCATGAAGGAATTGTATTCACATGATTATGACATGATGACAGGCGGTGTTAAGCAAAACTGACTGCTTCACGTTTTCTCAAAAAATTAGCCCAAATAAAAAAAAAGTAGCACATTCATTTTGTGGGTAAATGTTACATCCCTCTCTCACCCCGCTCTTTTCTGGCGAGTCAGATTCCCACTTGTCACGTTAACCATTATATATTTATCCATTTTTCTGTCTTTGTAGTCAGACTTTTAAAGAGAATCATTGCTGGGGATTCTTCAGGGCAGACAAGTGCTGTCTCGGCTGGCAGCATTTGCATTTGTTACCAGCACATTGGCGGAATCATTACCATTGAGTGATTTAATATAAAACAAGTTAATATTAGAACACTTCTAGTTAGCACTTTTCACAATGGTCTCATATTAATTATATTATATTTGTGAATTTTAGTCAGTTTTCCTTTCTGAATAAAAAAAATATTTAATGACAATGTTTGAGATGAACTATACATTTCAGAGGGTTTTAGTATGATTTATAATATTTTTATCCAAATTCCATATTTTCTTTGATGTTATTTAGACTTAAAACGCAGTTAACTAACTAATCTTAAATGTAATGTGTGACTATCAATCAATCAGTAACACAACTTGTCTTTGGGCCAATCCTCCATAAACCAAAAATAAGTGCTCATCGAAGCCAAGAATACTAATCCTAACTCTATTAACGTACATTAACTCAATGGGATATCAAAAGGTGTCCATATAAACAACTTGGGAGAACCTTTAATGAGGACTACTAGGCCATGAGCCAGGGGCTCAAATTTTGGTTCTCAGTATCATCTGGGGGGACTAAGGTTCATAGTGATTTTTGAGAAGATATATATTCCTGGAGTTGGAAAATATGTGATAGCATTGCATAAGTGGTAGCTTGTGGTTTTTATCACCACCTTTTTTATTGCACCCCTGGCTTTCAGTTTGAGTGTTAAATCTAGGTGTATAGGCTTACCATTTGCTTTTTATGGAACTGTCACATTATTAATGCTGTGTGGTCATCAGACCACACCCAGTAGCTAATGCTGAGCACATAGTACATGTCATTAGACCACACCCAGTACCTAATGCTGAATCATCAGATTGAGTTGCATGAGCACATGTCTCTTAGAAGGTAGAATTGGAAGCTGTTCTTCTCACTGGGATATAAACAAGTAAGATGCTCACAAATAAGTTAATGTGTGCTAGTCCTACACTTTCTATTCACTTTTTCTGGTACTCAATCTGTGTGTGATACTACATATCTGTGATTTGGTAATCAGAAATGGAACAGTGCATCATATGCACCCAAAAGGTTGAAAAGGATGACCATTTTAGTCAGTCCTCAAACATATGTGTCATGGCAAGCATTACTTGAAGCTGTCAGAATAAGAAGCCATGACCCTATTATGGAAGTTGCCAAGCACCAAGTAGATAAAGAAGTGCCTAAAATTTATTATCACTGGAAATGTAGAAGCGTTTTCACCATGAAGAGAGATCTGGAAACTATTGTAAAGAAAAGATCAAGTGAAAGCCTTGGTGATGGTGCTGCTTGCTCTTCTAAAAGGTTATGTAGGAGATCTTCAGAATCAAGGGTTTATGATGCAGTCTGCATCTTCTGTAATAAGGTGAAGTTTCAGAAGGGTTCAAAGTCTCGTGAAAAGCTTACACAGACTTTTCAACTGAGAGCAGATAAAACCCTGAGAGAATGTGCCATTCAAAAAAAATGATGGAAAGATCTTAGCAGTGGCCAGTAGAGATATAGTTGCTGCTGAAGCCCATTATCATCATTCATGTTATAAGAATTACACAAGAATGAAGCCAAGGCCTGAAGATGTGAAAGAAGGTGACAATGAGTTGGAAGAAGCTTATGGTAGCCTCTTTGAGTACATTAGAACTGACATTATACCTAATAAGAAGATTGTTCAAGTCACTTCCTTAACTGCAAAACTTAAATCTTTTGTGCCATCAGGTGAAATAAGTGAGTCAACTAGGAAGAATATCCGCAGGAGACTAGAATCAGAGTTTGAGAATTCAGTGCATATATTTCCTGATGACAAGGGGTGGTTGTTGATGGTTCCTGTCAGTGTAACATTACAAGATGTAGTCTTGGAGAATCAAAGTCTACAGAAGGAGCTTGAAATTTGGAAGTCAAAGGTGACTAACCTCAAACAGATTGATCAGGTTTCAACAAAACTCAGATATGTCATCAAAGAAGACATAAAACCCACTACTTGGCCTTACCACCCATCTGACGTTAACAGCACATGCATACCGCACTACCTAGAGCGCTTTCTCACTGGGCTTTTGACTGGAGATCCTGATGTTAAGAGTCGATCACACAGGGTCAGCACTCTTGTGCAGTCTTTTAGTCAGGATATGATATATGCTGTGTCACACGGTCAACACAAGCCACCAAAGCATCTACTGTTCCCTTATGCAGTCAAAACACTGACTGGAAACATTGAAATTATCCGACTGCTTAACAAGTTTGGGCACGGTGTATCATACTCTCAGTTGGAGGAGAATGACACTGCTCTTTGTCTCCAGAAATTGGCAACTAGTCTCAACCATCGAGTTGCACTACCAGCATCGATTAAACCTTATGTCTTCACAAACCTTTCATGGGACAATATTGATCGACTGGAGGAGACTCTTACTGGTAAAGGCACTTCACATCGGGTCAATGGTATAGCTGTACAGACCAATGTTTATGGACCCTATATACCTGCTACTGAACTTCCACGTGTTGAAAAGAAAAAGCAGAGATCAGTCAGATTGAGCATGAAGAGCTAGACGTCTATGTAGCATGTGCACGTGTGGGCCCACAAGGTCTCCTAACTAGAGAGGGCTATGTGCAAGAATCCCAAAAAGCAGTTCAAGTTGCCTGCAAGAAAAACCTCGTGTGGATCCTTGCAAGGAGAGCTAACCAAGAGAATCAGGCAATTCCAAGCTGGACTGGGTTCAACATCAGAACCAGAGACCATTCAATCTCAGAAGATGTTGTTGGGTATCTGCCCACCATCAATGCTCCAGCAACAGAGATGAATACGGTTTTCGAAATTCTGAACAGATCAGAACTGATCAGAAAAGAGCTTTTGTTGGAAAGTATTGTGGTAGTCATGGATCAGGCACTCTATGCAAAAGCTGCAGAAATTGTTTGGAAGCAAAGAGAACAGTTTCCCAACATTGTTCTTCGGATGGGTACATTCCACACTATTTGCAATGCCTTATCCATTCTAGGCAAGCGATTTGGGGATGCTGGTCTAAAGGATATCTGCATAGAGGCTGGGATAGTTGCCGAGGGATCTATCAACGTTGTCCTTGGTGGTAAACACTACAATCGTGGTGTACGAGTTCACAAGCACATCTCTGAGGCCCTGATGAGATTGGCATGGGGACAGTTTGTGGTGTGGGTGGAGGACAACCTGGAAGCAGTTACCATGATCAAAGCATTAGAGAATAAAGTCAACATTATGGCTGATGATTTAAACCAACAGGATTTTGACAAGTTGCTAGAGAGTTCAGTCTGAGGAAAGCTGGTGACACGGTGGATGGATTTTCTGGAACACCTCTGTCATCAAAATGGAGAGCTATCAGCTTCTTGGATGTCCTACATCGACATGATGGAGAATGTGGTCTTAGGCCTTCTTCGTGCTTCTCGTGAGGGAAACTGGAGTCTGCATCTCAATGCCACTCGGTCTATGCTCCCATGGTGTTTTGCCTACGACAAGGTGAACTATGCCAGATATCTTTCACCATACTTTGCTGAGATGACTAATCTCCCAGAGAAGAAGCCAGATGTTTATGAGGCTTTCAAGGCAGGTCAATTCTCAGTGCAGTTGTCCAGTAATAACACCTTTGGTCGATCCCTGTAGATCAGACCACCGAGGTTACAATTAACAAGGACACTCAGACTCCTGGTGGTACTGCCCGATTTAGTTTGAAAGCTGGCGCTATCAAGCGGTACTATATGACAGCAGAGCATCGCAGTGCATTCCTTGGCCAGATAAGACAAATCGCATTAGGCAAGACCTCGGAACTTCACCATGCTGAGCTACGGCAGACACGAATAAAGAAGGATGAGGAAGCAGTGTCAGCAGTTGTACAGCTCATCCAAGGATGGATCAACCCCTTTACAGAGAACCAAGATCTTGTTAGCATCTCCACTGCTAGGTAGCCCCCAGGGATATCACTTCTGACCTTATGAAGGCACACTCTACTGGTGAGAAATGTTATTCCACATTCAGGAGTGAGAGACTGGAGAAGGACGTACCTACAGTGAAATTTCACGACATACTACCTGCAAACAAGCTGAAAACTTTCAGTAATCTTTGCAAGAAGAAGGCAGTGAAATCAAGTGGGAGAATGATCATCCTGAAAGCAGATAGAACTCTGTTTGGTTGGATTATAGTAATGGCACAAGGACGAAGCCTCAAAATGGAAGATATCTTATCTCATCCCCTTGGTCCTTTACCATGGGCCTTGTCCACATCAGATGGACTGCTGAGGAAGACTAACAAAGCTTCTTTAGCAACCCACCTTCAGAAGGGTATGGCTGTTGCAGAGGAACACCTGGAGAATATGCTTTAATAGTTGATGGGATGAACTTGGTCCAGAGAGTCAAGGCTGATCAGGCCACTTTTGGAGACATTGCCTCTTCTATTTTGTTGATGGCACTGAGAGAAGGAAGCCAGGGCAGACGGATAGATATTGTGTTTGACACTTACCAGGAGAACTCAATCAAGAATAGCGAGCGATCAGTTCGAGGTGAAGAGACTGGACACCAGTTACACAGTATCACAAGTGCACAGATTGTGAGGCAGTGGAGGTCATTCTTGTCAAAGATCGTCAACAAGACCAGTTTGATTACTTTCTTGGTGAGTGAATGGAAGAAAGTACCATATAGGGAGAAGCTACAGGGGAAAGTTCTCTATGTAACTGTGGATGACAAGTGCTACAGAATCACATCTCAGGGTAGTCTTGAAGTTCCTGCTCTCCAGTGTAGCCAGGAAGAAGCTGATGGGCGATTACTTCTGCATTCTGTTCATGCTGCAAGGGAATGTGAAGCTGTGGTAGTATGTTCAGAGGACACAGATGTCTTCATCTTGTGTTTGACCTTCCATGATAGGATTAGGGCACCATTGTTTCAAAAGTGTGGTACCAAAACCCGGAGAAGAATCGTTGATATCCGGAAAGTTGCTGCTACTGTTGGTATTGATGTCTGTAGAGCCCTTGTTGGCATGCATGCATACACTGGATGTGATGCAGTCAGTGAATTTGCAGGCAAAGGTAAAGTAAAGGCCCTGAAGTTGTTAACTAGCAACAAAGAACACCAGAACACTTTCTTGAAGTTGGGCCAGGAATGGGATCTTTCTGCTGACCTTATGGACAAACTGGAAGCATTTACATGTCTCCTCTATGCTCCCAAAGTTTCAACAACCAAAGTCAATGATCTCAGGTACAATCTGTTCTGTGCTAAGAAGAGTGAGATTGAGAGTCACCAACTTCCACCGTGCAAGGACTGCTTGGCTAATCATATCTTCAGAGCCAACTACCAAGCTGGCATATGGAGAAGATGTCTGGAGCAGAATCCTCAAATACCAAGTCCTGTTGGAAGAGTTTGGAAGATCGAGAAGGATGGAGCTGATGAACATTGATAATACACTGGATGGATGGTCAGCCAGCACCTCAGGCCATTCTTGATCTATTGGCTTGTAACTGCTCAAAAAAGTGTGTACTGCTGAATTGTGAATGTTTAGCAAATGGACTTAAATGCACTGATATGTGCAGATTACCAGACTGTGAGAACCAAGCCTTACTAGTTAGTGAAGATTGTATTACTAGTCTAGATGATGAACAGGAAGATGACTGTGAATACTAGTTTTTTCACTGTAATTATGTTGTTGTTTTTTAAATAAATGCTGACACATTGCTCCCAGAGCAATGCTATCTCCAATTTCCCAACTCTAGAGTTGCATATCTTCTTAAAAATCATCATGAACCTTAGTCCCCCAAAATGATACCGGCAGACCCCCCTGGCTCATGGCCTATACAGCATAGATTACAATTTCTTAAAGATCCGTTATTGGCAATGCCAACAATTTCAGAATATTTATTCGAAGTTTTTCTAGCAAAGGCAAGAATCACCAACAATTTTAGGATCGCAATTATTAGCTCTACTTTGATAAAATTCTTCAACTATTTAAGGAAGCTCAAAGTGACACTTACAAAAATTGCCTACCAAAAATTGCCTACCAAAAACACCTGAACTACGCTTGTAATAAAATTGGTCATCTTTTTCAGACTCAGTTTGCTATAGCCTTAGCATAATAAGCCTTGACCATTTTTCTATTGTAAAGGAAAACTTTGTTTAACCTTAATGTAAATGAGTTCATCAGTAGCCACAGCTCCTGACAGCATCAATATAAAATAATATAATACTTATTACGTGAGTCAGAGTGTGATACCATAAAATATTTCATGAGTCTTCTAATTTAAGGAATATTATACATGTATATATATTATATATGTATATATATATTATATATCACTGTATTTACGGTGACACAATATACAAATGTATATGTATTGTTAACCCATGCCACAGAGGGATTATCTGACTACAATCCCAATGCCATGGGTAAACTATTTTATACCATAGGTTCGCTACTATTTCATAAACTATATGACAAGTGAGTATTTTTGTGACTAAGTTATGGAATTTATTAATGAAGATACTAGTATCTACCCACATACAAATGCAACTTTATTTCTTACTGCTTCCTCTATTTTTTTTTGCTGTAGTTCTATCTTCCTCATCATCTACTAAAGCTGCCATTGCTGGCAGTTATTGAGGAGCAATTACAACCCATAATTTGAGAGTTACCTCTGTTACTCAAATATATATGCAGGGTTCTGGAGAAAATAATACCGAAAAGAACAGGGCACAAGTAGCTAAAAGCACTGCATATTTATAAAAGACGAAACTAAAAACAGCATAAAGAACTCTCAAAACAAAACTAAACTTGCCCGTTGCCATTGGAAATGTCAGAATTATCACTGATAACCGTCCCAGTTCAAAAGTGCATGCAGCAAGGTAAACATACAACACTGGAGGAAAATTAAAAGGGGAATAACATTTTTAATCCTTGGCTGTTACCACTGCAGCTACTATGGTATAAGCCACAATTTAAAACTGGTATAAGCCACAATTTAAAACTATATTATTTTATTGTGACACAATATCATTTTAATTAAATCAATTAAATTATGTTATAGAAGGCTCAGTGCTATTTTTCTTAACTTCAAACTCACTAAGCTGTTAACTAACTAGGCAGACATTCTAAAAAATAGCTTTTTTTCTCAATTTCCCTGAAAAATTGAATTGAGTAGTAGACATTGCTTTCCTAAAAATTTGTGTGGGCACGTTTTACCTCCGAAATAGAGTTGGATAACTTCAAACCCGAGAACTGAATCACTCTCAATTTTTTATGAATGGATAGACATTGCACCCAACTAATGTAGCTGTAGACCACCATGGAGAGGATGTAGAGTTTCAACTTATGGTTTGAGAAACTTGTATCAAAGTAAGAACTAGCAACCAAATATAATTATTACCAAAATATACACTGTTACAGCATCCTTAAGGTTCTTCTGTCCTATGGTTTATTCAGCACACTAATAATTTCCAATACGTGCATAAATGTCAGTACTACAATACTATATTAAGATAATAAGATGTTAAACAAAATTCATACCACCAATATCTCGTGTTCTTCCTTTGGCAAGGTCCATTTTGGTTTTGTTTTGTTATTAATGAAATCTAAAGAAATTGTTATTTACTGATACAAATATTGTGGCAAAATACATTATATAATTATTTTGTGAGTATTCATATATTTTATATGTTACATCCTTTACACTACTGTAAAAAATTTTAGTCAAAGAAAAATTACTTATTATTAAACTGCTTGTATGGCTATAGTACTACTATTGTTTGCCTAAGTGGAATTGCACTGAGTACAAAAACTTGAAACAATTTAGTCATGTGAATAAGGCAATTATGTGCAGAAACATTAATGTTACATGTGAAACACTTGCAGTTACAAAGGTGTGCTATAATACAGTAACTGTTTCATGAGCGCTGCACAGTTCATTTTATCCTCTATAATTATTTTCTTACAAGAAGATAATGTGCAACTGCAACAAATGGAAAACGAACTGGTTAGACGTCCTTCCAAAGAGGCAAGAATAAACGTGAATGCAAAGGAAAAATTTTGGCACATTGATTTTGAAATTTTGGACAATATCTCCAATATCCTGGGCCTCTGTACAAGCACAGAATTGAAACTAGTTCAATCTAGTTGAGACACTTGATAGTGACACATTGAGCATATATTCTGATTATTTTTCTGGCCTTGCATACATTACTGGTGTTGAATACCATATTCAATTTGACTCAACTTACCAACCAGTAGAACACGTAGTATTCCTACTAAATTGAGGTCAAAACTAAAAGATGAATTAAAGGGAATGGACTGTCATATAGTAATTAAAACTGTACGGCAAAAAACTGACTGGGTCAGCTCAATGTTGACAAGTAACCAAATCAAATGGAAAGCTTTGAGAATATATTGACCACAACAGAGCTATTAAATGAGAGTATTTTCCAATGGCAACTATTGAAGAAATAGCATCACTCTGCACAAGTATTATAGTGCTAGATGCCAACTTTGGCTGTTGGCAAGTACCACTAGACAAATAAAGCTCCCACCAATTTTGGTGCTGCTTTCCACTGGAGTGGAGAAGAAAGATGAGAAACAGTCAAGGACAAGAGACAGGAAGAAATGAATAGAGTGAATGTCATATAAGTGTGTGTTACAGTTTATTATTATAAGTGTGTAGAATGCATATTGTTAATCTATATTTGTGTATCCAGAGCTGCGTCGGGCTCCAAAATATTGGTTAGGCCACAAAGTGGGTATGACCAAACAGGAAGTAGGTGTGTCAACGATCAAGAGAAAAGCAGGATTGATAAAATAATACTATTTACAGAGAACTAGCATAATAGATGTAAATAATATTTTGGTGCTTATACTTGGTCAAAATTAATACTTAAAATAGATTAAATATTTTCTTTTGTTATGCTGTAAGATTTTGATTATTGAATTATGCAAAACATTTTTTTTATTTCTGCAGAAACAGTGGAAGCAAGACGCAGAAGTTGAGTTTTTAACTCTATCATTTCTAGCCATTATTTTATTATTTAGATAGTGAGCTAGATTATTTAAACCAGTACTATGTCATAGTACTGGTTTAAATAATCTAGCTCACAATCTAGCTAACTCAATCACTTCAAGAGCTTGGACTTCAAGCACTTAGCATAAATGCTAGAGAATACAATGAAGCCAAGGCCAAAGCTCATCTAATATTGTAGTGACTGGATTGGACGAAAATACATCAACCGAAATTCTAACTCGAGATGACCGCACGAATGGTCACCTACAATTTTCTGCTAGGCATGCCTACTTAAATTAACTTTTTACTTTTACCAATGCTTGGCAGAGTTAAGTTTCCCTAGGGCAAAAGTGATATCACCCTAAAAAAAAAGCCTGTGTGAAAAATATAACTTTGCACCAAAAGAGTAACATAATACCTTATTTGGACAAAATAAAATACCAATGGGATGTGTATTCATGAATAATTCAAGCGCTAACTAGTTTGGTAAAGTATCCTCATTACCTGAATGGGTATAGTCACATTCAGTAGACAGTGATTAATTGTAACTAAAATGTGGGTGGAATAGACGAGGGAAGGCATAAGTTTCAAAAAGGAAGGCAACAGAAGGAAAGAGAAGGCAAAAAGGTGACTAAAAACCAGGTGGATCCAGTGTGGTAAGGTGGCGTAGTCAAAAGAAGGCGAATTAATTGTAACTAAAAAGTAGGTTAAAAAGGAAGGTGCACGAAAGTATAAAAAAGAAAGCAAAAGTTTCCCAAACCCAAGTCAATAATCATGATAGAAGCACAGAGAGATTCAGAAGCAGGAGAGGTAGACAAAGGAGAAGAAGGGCCTAAATGACTCAAGAAGACAGCATAGGCATATCACTGGGTCCGGCTGTTGCCGGACCAATGTTTTTGTGAAATCACACGCATTTTTTCTTTAGTAAAACTTGCCGATTACTTCCAAGCAGTCTTAGGGTCCTTAGATGGCTTCATTAGTTTATGTTTTCACCCTTTTTGTATTGTTATAATTGTTCAGGCTCCAGCCCTCTACAAGATGAGCACTTTAGCACCCAACTAACTTAGCTAGCTACATGCACTTCATACATACGCAAGCTCAGTTTTATTATCATTATCGTCGACATTTGTCGTTGATGTTTAATTCCGTTCTTGTTTATAACCGTAAACATTGCACTGCAATTTTAGTTAGTTAACAATATTTCATAAATTGTACATTTCTATATCTGTACTAGTGCCACCTGTTCGTATTCTCAGAACTATACACGATTGTGAGTAATGGGACATGCTTCAGAACTTCTTGATGGTCATTGACAAAATTCATAGTGTACCTTTCAACTTCATATGCATGACTATTTAGCTTCTTGCAATACAACTGGAACTAGGCTTGCAAAATTGGTAGATTTTTAAAAGTATTAGTTATTGCCATTATTTATTTGAGTTATAAGTCTTATAATCCCTCCCCCCCCCCCCCCCCCCCCCCCCCCGGCCCCCAACCAATCTACGTAAAAGTCAGTCTTGCTCGACCAATGGTAGAGAATGCTAATAATGAATAAAATAACTTGTGCTACTGCATTCTTACATTGCAATATGTCAAGCACTATACTGTGTGGCAAGGTACTTGCTAGTATGTACTAATTATTATAAAGAGAAAAGGTATATTCTCTCAGCTATTAAATAATGGTTATTGTTATGAACTGATAATTATGAATCAATTAGCGGGCACTCCATCCCCGTCTAAAGTAAACAGAAACCTGGAAGTCTTCCTTATAGTATAAAGTCATGTATTGTGAACAGCGTTCAATATCATCACTCTATAACCACTGTGTTTTGTTTGAAGAAAGTATAAAAGGAATGAGGCATATTTCTTTTGTAGTCAAAAATGTTAAGTAACTCTTGCTACATAATAACTTGTTAATGTTGAACATATCATTTCTGTGAGCTCAATCGATATTATTGCTCGATCACCAGGTATGCTATAAAATGGTTGAAATGACAACTCGGATAACGGCCATCTCTCTCGAAATCAGGATGCTTATCAGCAATAATTCCTCAAACTTATCATTTAACCGATTAACGCCGGAAATTAAATTCGCGATTACGTGCGCGTACTCCGAAATTGTTTACAAGAAATCGTGACCGTCACCTCGAGGCTTGAACCGCCTGAGCTTTTTCTTGTCTAGAGGCAATACGCTTCGAAGTAACCGACAGCGATGTATTAACTGATTGAAGCTAAAGCCTTCCTCTACCCGCGGGCTAAGTTTTGTTTAGTTTCTAGGCGTTTAAAGTGTATGAAGTGCGCACTCATTGGAAATTACAAGCTTCAAGGTAAGTATACCATTGTTAGCATCAGTATTGTAAAAGTTTAGGCTAAGACTTCATGTTTCATAGCTATATATTGTTGTTTTAAATGTTCACCAGCCGCTTGCTTTGAAATAATTCAGCAACTATGGATTTTGGCTGTTTATTTTTTTTGTGTGTGAGCCATATACTAGAATCATATAATATTATAACATAACAAGCAATTATATAGACTACTGTGTTTGCAATTCTAGGATTTTTTTCTGATAATACTATGAAGCAGTCTGATTGAACTCCCATGGTGACAAAGCCACACCCCATAATCACCACTGTACCGTACCATGATGAGTCTGTTGTTACTGTTCTTGACATAGATTGCACATCCTTCTCTTCATACCTGAGAAATATTCTCCTAAGAAATCCATTTTATGGGCACCTTCAAGTAGGGGAGAACTGGGAGGAAGAAAGTCTGTATCCTCATGCAATAATAACTTGACCTTTTTGTGGTTAGTGTTGTTCAAAATCTATATAACCCTCTCTGTATGAACAAACGAAGCTAAAATAGCTTGCCTTTTTCAACCTTTATTTCTTTCAGATCATCAAATTCTTCATTGCTGCCCTCCATGAAGACTTCTTGGCCACGGACCTCTACACCTGAGAAGTCTTCTGCCTTATTCTATCTCTATTTCTTTGAGATCATAAAATTCTTCATCACTGCCCTCTATGAAGACTTCTTGGCAGTCTTTAAATTTTATTGACAACTTTATATCATATTAATAATTGATAAATATTTTTGTCTATTAGTTATAGCTAACTTTGATTTTCTTTATAGACAAACAGTGCTACAATTTCAATCTACAAATAATAAAAACATTTCTATGGTAAGGGTCATTAAAACCTTGTCTCCCTTAAACTTACCTCACAGGAGAATCGCTACGGCGTTGTGGGAGCTCTTGAAACACTTGCGATTGCTGCTGGTAGCTAATTGAAGCGGGTACTATGGCGGTTACGCAAAAATGCGTAACCCGCGCTGTGAAGTACCCTCGTACTTGACGCGGAAACGCGTAATTCGGCGATAATCGGTTAACACTTATACAAAAATACATGTATGTGATTACTAATAAGTATACACCTATATTATTGTCTTGCTGAGTTAGTAAATCAGTCGATCAAAAAAATGTCAAAGTCTAAGTCATTCAATAACTTACTTACGTTTAAATGCACCATACCATAACGGCCAAAACAAGGTTAGAATGAGATTAATGACACTAAATGCCAATACTGCACCGATGAGACTATCTCTGTGTCCTTGCCATATCCTGTCACATGTATCTGCAATGAAAAATATGTTCTGAGATTATTTCTCAGATCTATGCAATGCTAATCCATAACAAGTTGTAGATATTTCAGTTAAACAACATTATAGCTAAAATACCTTATTACCTTATAATGCTTAATCCACTCTAGTCTGTAGCTATATGTTGTTAAAAAAACAAAAAAACAACTTCTCTGCTAAGTAAACCAGATTTTATTTTTACAATCATATTTCTTTGCAAGGAGCCAGAACTTCATTGTTTCCCCTTAGAATGTATGAACTAATCATCCTTAGACATAACTTATACATAACCATTCTATCCTTATCTGTTTAGTCATTTTCCCCATTTTCGCCACTGCTGTTCTCAAATGTATAATGGATCTCAGTAATTCATGTCATCCATTTACACTTTTTCATTTTACATTAATTTTAGTAAAGAACAGTTCTGTATATACATAGCAGTTCTGCTCTTTCTGTTCAGTCTATCAGATTTCGGTCACAACTCACAAGCTAAATTTAAAGCTTAACTAATAATCAGAATAAACTATGGTGAGTGGCTACATTGGTTACAGGTGGGCCCTCAACCACGACAACCTCCACATACCTATGACTCCAGTGACAACTCAGGTGACAGCGAATATTCGCCCACACTCAACTTATAATAAAAAAATCAACAAGTTATACTCTTTTTATAACATGCTTATTAGTGAGCGAACTAGCGAAGCAAGTGTGACACTCACTATCAGGGAAAACACAATAAACAATGGGGATATTTGTTTGTTTATGTATTGTCATGTATAATATACAACATATGCCTTGTGCTGGTATTTCCAGTGTACAAGTGTGGGTGTGTGCAAGTGCAAAACGGTTATTGTGTTACAGTCAACTGGGTAGCTAAAGAAAAGCCAAAAAATATTAAAACTAATTATAATTAACAAATAATTATTATTTTAGATGTTTAAAACACAGCTTTAAGCCTCCCCAGTCACTACAGCAGCAAGCAAGTCTTACTTGACCAGGAGGTTTGTGTGGGCTGACCCTGACAGTAGTTCTAAACAACTGTATTTTTAGATGTAAGTCGGAGTTATCGTTGAACGACCAAGTTTTGAAGCACAACTATTTTACTGTTTCACAAAATATCCAATGGGAATAAACAATATTATTACACTTGTCGTACAATATGGGGATGACATTTCACTCTCATGCTTGTCGCTTACAGCTCGTAGTGAGCAGAGTTAGATGGAAAATATACATATACTTAAAATAGACCAGGTTGGTGAATTAGCAAAAACAGTAAGTTAATCCAGCCACTAATAAACTTAGTACACTTTTTCTTTTTTAAATGGGTCTGTTAGCCATTCTATCAATCATTATTCCAACTAAATGTCACGAGAACCTCAGAATAATGATAAAATCTAAGCTGTTCACATAACTATATCTATGCACAGATCTAGAGAATCCATCAAATGTTATTATTATGTTGTTAAGGTTCAAGCTGCTATCACATTTACACTGCTATAAAATTAATATATACCTTCCTGAGAATCGACCACTGCAGCTGTAGCAATCAACAATACAGCAGCAATGAGTACAATGATGAGACTCAATATCCAAAATACAATACTGACAATTCCTGTATAAAATATGTATTAATAAACTTGCATGTATATACTTCCTATCAAGTTATACTTACTTATCTTATGAAATAGTTCACTATATCTGACAGCCAAAGCAACAGCTACAATGATTAGATCAACAGACACTACCAATAGCACAAGTCCGATGACCATAACAGCTACATTCCCTCTAGTGAGTTTAGCAGCATCTAGTCAAGCACATAATTAATGTTACCATAAGTTAACAATGATTATGAAATATTATTTCAAAAAATTGTAATATTGATTCACAAAATAGTAACAAAATACTAATAGTTTATAATTCACTTATTCTTGCCCAAAAATAGACAAAAAATAACCTGTCGGGCAAATCAAGAAATGAAAGAGAAACAATATTTCAACTCCATCATTTGACACTTTTCAGCTATCCTTGCTTTTGCACAAGACAAATTGATGACATAATTCCCACTATTTTTTAAGATTGTGAGGGCAATTTACATTTTAAAAACTTATGATTATTAAATAATTTATAAGAAAATTTCAATATGAGATCATAGAGCATAGTACTAGATGGAAGAAAATACAAAGAAAATGAAGAACTGAGGGACAAGATACAGAATGATCATTTTGTATAAATTCATGACTAGTTGTGCTATACTAGCTTCAATATCTTAGACTCATTAGTGCTAGTGCAGGCCACATAAAATCATGAACAACTCAGAGAAGTAGTTTGGTTTCTATAGCAAGACTACTACTGACTAGAGAAGCTAAACATGAAACACATAAACCACACTTAATTCTGAAAATAATATTTCAGTAAGAAGAAAGCATACAAATTGGGACAAATTTAAGTCCAAATATTGAGAAACTAATTACAAGAACAATCTTGAGTATTTAGTGACTTTTGTAAGCAGTAACCAACGCTTTCAACAATAAAAATAATCCACAGCAGTCTCCATTTTAATCTGAGCTCAGGAATGGAAGTCATTTTATAATAAATATTATATTTTGAATTCAGTAAAATATATATTGCAATCCTTCATATCAGAGTACACCAATAAAGTACATAATATGTATTGCTACACTATTCCACTACCAAAAACTGTGATTAAACTCACATTTAACAGTGATATATCCTAGACGGAACGTAGAATTATACACTGCACGGTACTTATATCCTGAATTGATTCGTAAGTTTGAGAGAGAAATTGTATCATTAACTTGACCACTAACTTGAGTAGCATTATAGTAACTTGTGAAAGTTATATAACATGTTCCAAATGATTCAGTTTCACATGTGACAGAAGTAAAACAGGGATTAAATTTAACCTTCAACTGTTGACCTGACAGTGTATCTGTTATATCTATAAATGATTTAATAAAAAAAAAATTATACTACAACAACAATAGTAATAATAATAATAATAATAACAGCAATAATAATAGTAATAATAATAATATTATTAACACGAAAAATAATATTATTTTTAATTATAACAACTAGTGGTGTGCTTGAGCACAATGGAGAGTGAGCCTCCTTAGTTAGGTTACATAAAACTGCAGTGCTGTGATGTATTTTAATTTCTAATGCTCCACCAACAACTAAAATAACTGTGTAAAGCAAAATAGGTGTTAATGCCATAGTAACCACTTGCTTCGACTGTTTGACTTGAGAGAAAAAAACATAAACAAAACAGGCATTTATAAGGATTTACCACACAGGTTTGAACCCAACCCTATATTAAGACATGCTTACAGCCATAGTATCCATAATACAATGCATGACATTAATAGTTTGTTGTTGTATAGTTTTTGCACATATAATATAATTCATCGACAATCAGTCAATTATTCACTATTGACTTCATTCTTTGTGACAGCACTGCCACTGCAAACTTATTAGCACACTTGTTCTGTCATTTGATATTGTAAAAAATGATATCTATCAATCTTTCTCTCTTGGAAATTATCATTGTGAGAAAGAAAAAACATTAAAATCAGAATTTTAAGCAGTAAATAAATAATGATTTTTTATGAAAAAAGCTAACATTGTCTTCTGTGAGGTAAGCATAAATTCCAGAATAATTCTATTTTTTTCGACAAATCCAAATTTTAGTTCACTCTTTTGTAAGTTTCCAGCTAATTTAGAATGCATTCTTGATGGCCCGACAAAAGACCACTAAGTAGTCATGGTGAGTACAACAACAATGCTAGCTTAGTGAACTAAGGTATGGCTATTCTCTTTATCTATGATGTAAGCTGTAGATTTCCATGTCACACTCCTCCAGCAGTTGCTATACTTTTATACAGAATTGAAATAACTGTGATCAGCAAAAACTAGTGTAGCTAAAATAGCCTCGCCACAAGAGCTACATACCTCTCCTCTACATTTCCTGCCGGAACAGTCATCAATGATTGAAGCTACCACCATACAACTTTGATAGCTCATTATCTGAATTCTGATGAACGTGTATGACACAAACATTTTATGACAAAGCCCATGCTGTGCCTAATTTCCTGTGTATTGTCACAATATATATCTATGTGTATTTAATTACTTGTAACTGTTGTAATGAGCATGTGCATATTGATAAATAGAGACTGTCTGGGATTCCCAAAGATCCCCAGACAAGTTTCATAACATATCGAGATTATTTTGTGCATACGGACTTGTACATTTCCATGCCTATCCATTTCCCCTATGACATCCCTTTTCCATCCTACGAACTTAGTTCATTTAATCATATTCATGTATTTCCTATAACCATACCACCCCGCACTGTGCTGTGTCCTATTTCTTGTACTCTTAACTTTATAATTATTGTTGTTCACCTCTGCTGAAACCTGAGTTACCCCTTGGGTCTCGTGCGCTCTTTTGCGGCTACGTGAATCTGAGTCTGAAAGCTTCCGCCATCGGACTCAGACACTCGCGTTACTAGGCTGCGCCTCAGTAAGTGATCACCGCCGTCTCTGTGGGTGTATGCCTGACTTGAGCTAAGCCTATCCCTTGTGAGAGTGAGAGCCAGGCGCCCCCACAGAGACCATTGACCCTCTTCACTACTGGGAAGGTATACATGTCGTTTAGTTGGCAACCCAGCCTGGAGATTACTATTATGTGGAGTTAAAAAATTTTAAGTTTATTAGCCAACAAAGGTTGAAGTCGCTGAAGTCAGATTCTCGAGGAGTTGAATTACTTGACTTTGCAAACGAGAACATCAAAAAGTGATGAGATAGCTAGTGTTTGGTGATGATGAATAAAATTGTTCAATTGGTCAGATAGAATTGTGTAGCCTTTTGGGGGGCTATAAGATACAGAAACTACATTAGGAGAGCATCAAACAACAACTGCTCAGTTAGAGGGCACTCTTTGGAGGATGCAAACCGAGATGGAACTCGGGAAGTTCAAGGCACTGCATGAGCAGAAGCAGTGTTTTGTGAAGCAGACTCAAAAGATAAAGTAGAGGATGAATTTGTGGATCAAGAAATAGGATTATAATGGAGCAAGCAGCCAAAGAAAATGGAATTATTGTCTACCGAACTAAAGTCTGTAAATAATTATCAGAGTCCTGGTAACAATGAATGATCTTACCATCAAGGATTGTGGTGGTAACAATAATGCCAATCTAAACTTTATCTAGGAATCCAGTCTGCATCAGTGAAGGTTCTGCTGGTCTGGGAGTGCAACTGATGTCATGATCAAGATGACAGAATTCAATGCCAGGAACCTATATTGGCAAATATAAGGAATGGTATTTTGTCAGATTATACTCGAGTCATCATCAGAACAATCCCGGATCATGAAGAATATAGTGGTCCCATTGGCCATGAGGTCCGTTCTGCTTGTGATAGCTGCATGGCGCAAAATTTACCGGTAACTTTGTTTGAATGGTTATATGGTAAAGAAACAATTATGGTTGAAGTGAATGCGTGGAGAAGTAGAGAAATGTTATCGCTCTAGTCGTGACTGTGCTTTAAGACGTGAATCAGGATGAACAGTAAATCCTCTCTTATCTCCTATCCCAGTCAGAGATGAGTGTGGACAATTTACAAATGCCACAGAAACTGATACCTTCTGGTCTTTGTGTATTACCTCACTAAATCAATGATGGCTGTTGCCCGCTGTTATTTATTGGCATAATGTTGTCGGCATAAAACTCCTATCATTGTGCAAACTTTAATGGTGATCTATTCACTGAAGTCTGCCAGCTACTCAATGTCAAGAAGGTGAATACTTCAGGACATCATCTTCAGTGTGATTCATTGGTACAAAAGAAGGACATTAAATGTATTGCTGTCTCATCTAATGTTAATGAAAAGTCTAGAAAAGATTGGGAAAAGCACTCACCCTACATTTTTTTTAACCTATAGTTGTGAAATTCATATTTCAACTCGTGAGAGACCTTCTGCCTGATGTATGGCAGAGACCCCAATTTTCCAGATCCAGATGTACTATCTCAGCTTCCTTCACTGCACCTTGTAAATTGTGATGATTATCACCACTTGTCCTACCAGTGAGTGTGTGAGCTGCAAATGATTGCAACTTAAAAGGAGCTCATTACATGCAATAGATAGGAAAGCCAAAGATCACAGTTATAAAGTTTGAGATCGTGGTATGATCTATGTACCCAATGCAGTAACTGGAAAAGCATGGAAGTTTGCTTGTCCATATCATGGCCCCGTATTATCCAAGAAAATATAAAAACAAAGTGTGCATGTAATATGATTATATAGACCATAATACATACAGATGTACACATATAACAGCCCAAAATAATGAAGTAAAAATGAATCTTATCATAATAATATGCCACTTACTTATAGCATCTGACTTGTATGGTGCACCTCTAACCCTGGGTTGTCCAATGATGATCTCTGTGACTTCTACAAAGTAAATTCCATATCTTGTTCTAGATACATGAAATGTCACATGACATTTCTCTCCTGAACAATAATTCGATCTAATTCTAGAAATGATTGATCCAGTGGCACTTGTTAATATAGCTTCATATTCAAAAGATATTCCTGACCCTGGACATACCTGTTAGTTATATAAATAGAGATGTAAATGCTGATGTATGAGACAAGAAAGAGAGCAAAACAATGAGTAGTGGAATTGTTTACACTGTAAAAATTATAGCGTGAAAACCCACCAAATTCACACCAAACTGGTGGTGTGAATGCCCACCACCTATGCATAGTGTGTCCTTCACACTTTCTTCCTAGTGTGAATGCACACTTAGTGTGAAATTCACACTCAATGGAATAGCATGGACTCTTTACCGAACATTAATTATATTCATATGCAGGCAAAAACCAATGCTATTATCATTGTAATCTACCTTATAAATGTTTTGTACACTTGTGTGTTAGATAAGAGAGTTGACTAAGATTTTAGTCGTCTGATTAATGAGATCTGGGATTAGCACCAATCTCTTTTTGGAAAAAAAAATGTTGATATGTGTTACTAGAATCAATGTAACTTAGAGAATAATTCAGCATTAATGTAAGTATGAGTTCATTGGCGAGCGAGCGAGACACTTACAGGGGTAACACAATCGAAAATCGGGGATGTTTATTTATTTATTTATTAATATTTGTATATTATGTATGGACGTACGTAAGGCATTTTTGTACTTTGACCCTCGCGTTTTTGTGTTAGTTCGGTTGTCAACCCCGTCCCAAACTTCACTAAACAGAATCCTCTGGTTTATCGATCAGTACCCGTATCACCCTAGAAATTGAATTGTTTGTTTTGAATTATTTTGCGGGTGCAGTTCAAACTTGAAAACTTAAGGGACTTCCATTTCTATTCGAGTTAGTGGCGGTGGTAAGTCAATGCGCTCTTTGTCATGGTTATAAGCCCTACTCAACAGTATTTACTTAAAAATGCATTGTACACTAGACGAACCACGAAAGTAAGTCTTGCGTAGGTATGTTCAGTTGTGTGAAAGTATTGTGCGTTACAACTACTATTAAGAATATCACAAAGAAAATTTTAAATAACGTGATTTGATTTTGTTGCTTCTTTTTCAATTCAAACTGTTGCGGGAGCGGTTACTATGACATTGAAACCCCTTTACCTCATACGTAATTTAAAAACTCGACTTTATTTTAATAGCTTCAGTGTTAGTTGTTAAAATCAAATTTAACAATAGTGTAGTGTAAGGCTCGCTCACCATTTGTGCTCAAGCACACCACTAGTAGTGATTGTGGTGAGAATTCACACTAAATTTGGTGTGCACTTCACACCCAAACGATGAGGTGTGCGCATCACACCATATTTGGGTGTGACTATTGTTACAAGTAATTCACGCTTAATTTGGTGTTAACTACACACCTTTTGGTTTACAGTGTAGGAAAAGGTGAGATGAATTTACATGAAATATTATTATTATTGTTACCGCCATTACAACAAAAAATATACTTCAACAACTGCTCTATAATTATATCAAGTTCAAATTTAACTCACTTTGAACTCAACAATAAAACAATCTATTATAATCTATGTATTGTATAACTGTGCTGTTCCACTTCAATTATCTGTATGTTGGGCCTCCTGGGTATTCAGATGAATGCAGTATTTAGAAACTGAACACTGTAGCTATTGTCTTGTAGAATACTAAACAAGGGTGTGGCAATACAGTTATAACTATAAGTGCTAGTATTAAATTTGGGTTTTCCTATAACAATAAACTGGCTCTCTCTCTGCAATAATAGAATTTTTTTACTTGCTTGCAAAAGTTATTGATGACTAAATGGAAGTTAAATAAACAAATACAACTTACTAATTTCTGCCACTCAGCTTGTACTTCAAAATATGATTCGCCACTAAGGAGAGTCACTGAAACCATCGGTGCTTCCGGAGCTAAAAAAAAGTGAGGGGAAAAGTGAGAAAGAAGAGGAGAAATGTTCACAGTTAGATCTTGCAAAACTAGCGGAGTTCATTTTCTATATTATTAGAGGTGATGGTAAGTTATCTTGTGAGCTGTCATAACCATATTATGTTTTATGTAACATAATTGTACTTAATTGAAAATTCATTGCCCAATAGTCAAGTCACTTAGAGATAGCGTTATTACTAGAGCGCAAGCACAATAGAACATTTTCAACAAGTCAACCTTTTGAAAGGCATTGTTTTAGCAATTCTTACCCATATAATTTGACGAAATTTAATTACATACCCTTTGAAAATCCATAGTTCAATTTTCAAGTCACAAAGATATTACAATGTAAGTCTTGTGCTTATGTCAGCAAACAAGTGTGTAAGTAAATATGTTGTGTTTTGCTAAAGAATAGCACAAATAAAAAATAAAACTTAAACATTAACTAACCAATAAATATTATTAGTGGTTAGTATTCAAATTTAAATTTCAGTTAGACCAGCTCATTCGCCACTTGTACTGAAGCACATTACTAGTACGAGTATGTAGTACTATTTAATAATCAAACATGTGATTTTATGTAATTCATTACCAATTGTGATAGCTACATTTCAAATTAATGCAGCAGCCATCTATACAATAATATGCTTGTGTGTCAGTAACGACGACAACCGACGGTGTGTGTATTCGTGAATAATTCATGAGCTTCATACGGTTTGGTAAAGCATTGTCACCTTATGATAGGTAAAGTACCTTGATGTTATGATAGGTAAAGTACCTTGATGTTATGATAGGTAAAGTACCTTGATGTTATGATAAGTAAAGTACCTTGATGTTATGATAGGTATAGTACCATCACGTTATGGTAGGTATAGTGTCGTCACATTCAGTACAACATGCTGAATATTTCTAAAAAGCAAGTGCAATAGACTATGGAAGGTGGCGTAAGTTTCACAAAGGAAGGTGAAAGTATGGAAGAGAAGGTAAAAGACGATTAATCGTAACTGAAAAGCGGATGGAATCAGCTAGGTAAGGCAGCATAGGCCTAAAAAGAAGGGTAAATGACAAAAAGGATAGTTTTCAAAAGAAAGGCTAAAGTACAAAATAGAAGACAAAAGTTAACATATGGTAGAGAAAGATAATTGAGTAGGATAACTTGTGCTAGTGCATTCTTACTTCGTATTACGTCAAGCGCCACTATGTGGCGGGTTACTTGCTAGTTATACTTAATTTTTTCAAATAGTTTGCATGCAGACTAATCTTTTCAGGTATAAACAGACGTAGTGAGTTACTCTAGGGTGAGAGTTAAGCAAGGCTGATTTGTTCAGCCACGGTGAGCTCATGCACATTAAACAGAAGTATGAAAGAGGCTTCAAGGGCATGTGCAATACCTAAAATTTCAATAAAGCATACAACAAACAGATAGAGAGTGTCTATATCTTCGCATGTTCTCCAGCTTATTGTAGTAATTAAACTTCAAATTCAATAACTTAAAGGTGAGTAAGTTTTAGAATCAGTAGCTATCTAGTGATTCAGTTTATTTAGTAGTATATAAGTTACTGGCTATATGTGGATTTTTAGCACGTAGAGCACCAGGTAAAACATGTTGCACTTTTGGTATATCGGTAAGAAAGTCAATACTCAATTAAGTTATCGTCAATAACTGTCTCGAAACATAGTGGTGTAAGCATGTGGCCAATGTTCAATGGAGTGTGTGCCATATTCAATGTTTAAGTTTTATGCATACTAGAAAATAATGTGCTTTAACCTGTTGTAATGTATTTGAAGTTGTGCCTCACGAATCATATCAATGAAAGCGCTAATGCTTGTGTTTGTGATTAAATACGCAAATGTGCATGCATGCAAAATTATTAAATACAAGAAGAAAGAGAGCTAAAATAGGAAATGGATAAATGCATGAACCGTTTCAGACAAGTATTAAATTGAAACTATTCTATGGCATCGATGATTACAGTGCAATTATTATTATAGCCCGAGTTCATGAAGTGTAAATATTGATACTAGCAGTTATTTAATTATAATTTCCTTACCAAAATAAATCACATCACTGTTAAACAAACTGGATCCACATTGTAATGAAGTGCATTCTAAGTCCGAAATAAATCTCACCACTGAAGTAAAATTTAAATTACTATTGGTACTAGATATACTGCTAATGTTGAATCTATTAGAATCTCCAAACACAGCTTCCAGTCTACCCATGTTATATGCATACTGAGTCTCTGTACTTCCATTGAATCTCCATTCCAATACATTATTAGTCGTATTTACGGAGCAGCTGTCAACTTGTATATGTAAAGGAATATTTGTCCCTCTGCATACAAATATATTATCTGCCAAATTTGTAGTTTGCATTATCTCATAGTAGCTTTCATCTATAAATACAAAATCAGATATAATAACTATCAATTACAATAACTGCTAAAAATAATTTTAGAACTGACGATCAAAAATTGATGAATTCAATTTATAATTTAGTATATAAAATGTAAATATAACTCATTATTATTTCATAACAGAACGAAAAGTCATCATTTTCATTACCCATATCACTCTGATGAGTGTAGTAAGTGGTTTATTCCACACTAGATATCTTCACTGAAGTAGTTTTTTTTTGTAACTCATGGTGTAAAGTTGGCAATGAAAACTCACTAGGAGCTCCCACAACCCAAGCTGATATTATAACAGCTGCTCTAACCTGGCTGGGTAGGCTCCACTAGAGTAAAGGTAGCTGTAAAAACCCAGAAAACTTGTGGCCATAACTACTCTGACAATGAGCTTGCCAATACAGCCATGAGAAAACCCTATGTGATATCATGAGTTATCTCAAGGGGTCACATACCTAAAAATATCATTGTGAAGATATCTAGGGTGGAATATATAAATATAAATAAATAAATAAATACATATATATATATGTTTGGAACTATGAATTCCATTGTTGTACTTTGACCCTGGTGTTTTATGTCAGTTCGGCAGTCAACCTCATACAAAACTCAACTAAACAAAATTCTCTGGTTACTGATCATTACCCACATCATCCTAAAAATTAAATTGTTTATTTTTTGGGGGGCACTTAAAACTTAAAGGCTTACTTGAGTTTCATTTCTATTCGAGTTAGTGGTGATGGCAAGTTAATGCATTATTTGTCATAGTTATAAGCCCTACGCAACGTAATTTACTTGAAAATTCATTAGCCATTAGACCAACCACGAAGGTAAGTCTTCTGTATGCATGTCTAGTTGTGTAAAAGTATTGTGTGTTACAACTACTACTTAGCCAAATAATAAAGCAAAGAAAACGTTTGAATTATTGTGACTTCTTTTGTCATTTTGTTGCTGCCTTTTTTTGTTTGTTTTTTCAAGTCAAACAGTTATGGCAATGGTTACTATGGCATCATTGCATGCCCTTTACATACACAATTTAAAAACTCGACATTTTTGGAGTAGCTTGAGTTTTAGAAGTTAAAATCAATCATTTAACAATTGTGTAGTTTTTAGGCTCGCTCGCTTCCGAAAACTTTAAGAAACAATTTGGCAGATAAACACTCAAATGTAACTGTTGCTGTTATGGTTGCCAAAAAATTGTAAATAAAACAAATGAGTAGTGTACTTGTTCCAATTATTTTATTAGAGGAAATCAGAGCAGCGTATAAACAAAATAAATGAGAATGGTTTATTATTATATTAGAAAACGACTTGTTTTTTTAAATGAATAATTCAGGATGGTCTAATGTCAAAAAATCTCAGTTTCGATAGTCAAAGAGTTTACATACATATTATTTGCTTACACTCCATATGAACTATGTATGCTCACTAAACTAACATTATATATATTGAACAGAGTAGAACAAAAAGTATATGTTATTACAGTCAAATATTATTTATTTGGGCAGTGTGGAAACCAATTGTCTCTCGCAAGTTAATTATTTATAGTTTTTTTCTTAGTTTTTTTGCTGAACAATCATTCACCACTTACTTGTAACTCGCAGCTTGAAAGGAATTATTTTTTGGCTAATAATATCTTGGGATCCACACCAGATTTTAGTTATGTTTAATTCAGTAGTTTTCAGTATGTCAAAAGCCAATGTTGTATTAAAATTAGTGAACGAATCTCCATTCATAATTTCACGAGTTACTCCAGTATAGTAATCTGTGACACCGTCTAATGTAATTTCATTGTATGGCGGATTAGGTTCTGCATTTCCTCCATCATTTCTTGCAAATCTTGTTTCTGATCCATTAGGAAACTCAGAAAACCAAAACAAGTTTCCCTGTATAGGACCTGAGATACATGAAATTAGTTCCACACACTTTCCCTGGCCACCATCTTGGGTAGATCTTGATATGATGTCAATTGAAGCTAAAGAGTAACAATATATAATATCATTTCACAATTTCTTTCTTAGCCTTCTTTTACTCATTAGATGTATTCTCTCTCTTTCACAGGCTTTTTAAAAAATACAGAATTAAAATTATTTGGTCGCCACAGGGAATCGAACCCAGGACCACTTGTAAAGCGCACAAGCACTCTGCCACTGAGCTACGACAACCACCCGGCTAACAAACACCCTAATTTTGTATTTATACTGTTTAGGTGTACTGCAATACTACAGTCTCACACTCAACAGACCAATGAAATTTCTCTTTTTTAAAGATTCTTATTATTCGCTGTATTTTTTTCCTCATCTAATTTATCACTTCACAATTTCTTTCTCAGCCTTCTTTTACTCAATAGAAATTGAAAAAACAACAACGTATAATAAGAATCTTTGAAAAAAGAGAAATTAACTAATGAGTAAAAGAAGGCTGAGAAAGAAATTGTGAAGTGATAAATTAGATAAGGAAAAAATTCAATGAATAATAAGAATATTTGAAAAAAGAGAAATTTCGTTGGTCTGTTGAGAGTGAGACTCTAACATAGCAGTACCCCTTAACAGTATAAATACAGAATTAGAGTGTTTGTTCGCCGGGTGGTTGTCGTAGCTCAGTGGCAGAGTGCTTGTGCGCTCTACAAGCGGTCCTGGGTTCAATTCCCAGTGGCAACCAAATATTTTTAATTCTGTATTGTTAAAAAAACCTGTGAAAGAAAGAGAATATATCTAATATATATCATACATAATCGAAATAAAATAATTAGTTTATCTTATGATATCATTACTTATGTATGGAGTAGAGGCAATTAACTTATCTTCCTAATAATCACAATAAAGGGAAGTGTCAAATGCATTATTATTATAATGTGTTTATAGCTATTATATTATATAGTTGTGTGTATACACTACAAATAATATGAAACTAATAAAACACAATAATATGAAACTAATAAAAGTCCCAATTATCATTAGTACTGGTTATATTTGAGCCAAGTTCCAATACAAAATTGGTATGGTGATGAGCTTAACATTATCTTATTGTATAATTAAAGTCATAGTTTATTTTCTTTTTTGCTTTAATGCTTATAGACTGAGCTAAGGCTAAATCTTTGGACACTTAAACTATCAACTGTGGCATATTGTTTGCAAACATTTCAACAGAATCTTCCAAGAAGGATGGAGAAGACAGTTAGGTCTGTTGTTTCTTTATTTGTTCATTCTCTGAATTGTGCAGGTTGAACACAATATAGAACTTTACAAATCTTAGTGGAAATATATTTATAAGCCTTCTAACCATATGAACCTGAAACAGATTGATAAAGTACAGGCTGACTTACACACTAGCCATGTTGTTGCCAAAGCTATCTAGAATCTGCCTAGATTACCCAAGTTCAGCATAAAAGTCTACAAGTTAACAGCTAGCTAGTCCCATAAAATCACTCACTCTCGATTAGAACTTACCCTCAACTGTAAAAGCAAACACTACTGTAAAGTATACCGAAGGTAATAGCAGGATCATGCCGACTTCGAGTAACTTAGCGAGCAGAGGTGATTAATAAACAGACCCAGAAAAAAAATGCTGCGTCAGGGTATAGTAAACAAGGGTATTCCCCATGTACTTCGTCCTCAACGCGGTGTGCAGAGGCTAATACCGCAATAGTAATGTTTGCCAGTATTCAATACGGAAGTGGTGTAGACAAACTGCACTTTTATGTATACATGCCATGAATATCATTAAATATGGTTAGAACCATTGAAAAGTAGTCTGGCGTGCCGACCCTTTACCAATATGTGGTTAGAAAAGGTGCTGTGCTGTGTATACAGTCACTTGTATAATTATACTCACATCCCTTCATTCCATGTCACTTAGTAATTCATAATATTTGTTTAATGCTTAAAATTTGATGAAATTGCAGATGGAATGTCAAATTATTGATTGCAATTAATAAATTGTTTACGTATAATTATTATTATCTAAAGTTTATGAAGCTAAATTTTGTGCTACAATTCATATGTGCATGTGGTCTTTTTATGAATTTGCATAATCTATTGATTGTGTTGCACATTCTATAAATTCATAGATTGGGTGACAATCTATAGATTCAGGGCCGTAGGCAGACTTTTCAAAAGGGGGGTTACAATCTGACCACACCCAAACCACACCTCTTAATTAACTAACATCAAGAAATTTGACATAAAGACAAACCATTATATTAAAACTAAATAGCACAGCGAGTAGATTCTAGCAAAACGTCTGATCTCTGAAGAGAGCTAGAAGGAACTACATTATTTTCATATTCATCCGATGGAAATTGGACTGGTACCTCTTTTAACTCATGATCTAAACATAATGAATGATATATAGTACAATCTTTACTTTTCAATGTCTAGCTCATGATAATATGCTCACCATCTCCTTCCACAGCTAACTTTTTCATAAAAAAAAATCGAATATCTTTGGATTGGCACTGCCTTTTCATTGTCAAGTTACCTCAACCTCACAATCAACAGACTTCAATGAATATCATTAATTTGAAAGGGGGTTACATAACCCCCTGAACCCCCCCTGGCTACGGCCTTGAGATTGGCACAGAATCTACAAATAGTGCAAAAAACATTATAGTACTAAGCAGCAGATGAAATATGGCTTAGTCTTTATACTTTGTAGGGTAGAAGTCAGTGTCCACTGGTTAAATTGGAGAGTTATGCTAAGATTGAATATACTTGCCTGGAGTCTTCTTCCACTCTGATTTAAGGAAACAATTATGAAAAAATTGGTATTGTTTTTCTGGGAGTCTGGCAAAAATGCTTAAATTCATGCCATAGTTGGAAACTGCTACGTATGTCACTTGGTTATTAGTATTACTGAGTCACTTTATTTACGCTTATATGACTAACACAAATCTAATTTCAAAACAGTTCTTAAGTGTCTATGAAACTCAGAAAGTAGTTCAATAGAATTGAAGTGGCAGACACATCTCTATGGAACGTGTTAGCAATATAAAAAAAGGAGATTGTGAAGGCTTGATAGATATGCACGTCAAAATGAATAGAGCAGGTTTTGGTGACAGTTATTTGCTAAACTTTGTCATATAAAAGATTGTGAGTGACAGGAGATGTGAGGTAATATTGTGATGATAAAGAATATAGACATATTATTATATTTAGAGAGTGTGGCGGGCAGTTATCGACCCTTTACCAACTCATCAAAGAACTTTCACCTCAGACGATCATTACCACACACATGCTGTATCACCGGTCATACTGGGTTTGTGACTTTGTCGTTTCTCTTTTGTTGTTTGTAAGTAAGAAGTGGTATACTCACGCTTCATTGGTGACCTCGACGCCCGGACATTGAACTCGCTATGTCTGTCGAAATTGAAGACGCTTCAACGGAGGAATCGAGAATGCCTGCTGCTGCCGACATTTCTGCGGTAACGGTCAACCTCAAACTTCCGGCATTTTGGCCTTCTGACCCGGAAATATGGTTCGCGCAAGTGGAAGCCCAGTTCGCCTGCAGACGCGTCACAGCCCAGCGGTCGAAGTTTGACCACGTTATCTCTTCCCTTGCTCCCGAGTACGCTGCCGAGGTACGCGACTTAGTACTTAGACCGCCCGGGGAACGCCCCTACGAAGTCCTGAAGGAGCAGCTCATACGTAGAACCGCCGCTTCTGAGCAACGGAGGCTTCAGCAACTTTTCACTTCAGAAGAGTTAGGTGACCGCAAGCCCACACAACTCCTCAGAAGAATGCAACAGCTCATTGGAGATCGCCCAGGTATTGCAGATAGTTCCTTTTTGAGAGAACTGTTCCTACAGAGGTTACCACCCAACGTGAGGATGGTCTTGGCGTCCACTCCAGAAACTTCAAGTCTAGACAAGCTAGCTGAGTTGGCTGACAAAGTTTTGGAGGTAGCCGCACCCGCTGTATCTGCCGTCAAACTCCCTTCAGAAGTATCTACTGAGATAGAACAGCTACGTACTGAAGTCTCTCGCCTGCAGAAACTTGTTCACTCACTAGATCAGCGCTCCCGTTTTTCTCGTTCAACTTCTTCCTCTTCACGTCACGGCTCTTCACCTTCACATCGCTCTCCTACACCGACCCCTCCTGCGTCAGATGCACCCTCACTGTGTTGGTATCATGCCAAATTTGGGGAACAAGCTAGAAGATGCAGATCTCCTTGTGACCGTCAGTTAAACGACCAGGCCAGACCCTAGGGGCGACGGGTGTACCTGGCCTTCCATATAGTCGCCTCTTTTACATACACGACAACTCCACTGGTTTCCGTTTCCTAGTTGACACTGGGGCTGAGGTTAGCATTGTGCCTCCGGCCCGCACTGACCGTAATCGACGAGGGAATTTCTGCCTTCAAGCTGTCAATCGAACAGATATTGCGACCTATGGTCAACGCTCTCTCTCACTCGACCTCGGCCTCCGCCGTACCTTCAGATGGGTGTTTGTCATTGCTGACGTGAACCAGCCCATCCTAGGTGCCGACTTCCTACGACACTTTGGTCTTGCAGTGGACGTTCGTAACGGCAAGCTGTTGGACACCACTACAAAGTTGCAGGTCAATGGAATCATGAGTTCATCGCCCCCCGTGGCCCCGGCTATCGTGCTACCCGTCCCAACCGATACGTGTTATTCTCGCCTACTAGCAGAATTTCCGACTGTTACGCAAACGCCATTCCGTAACCAGCCGGTGAAGCATCATGTTTCACATCACATCACAACCACAGGTCCTCCAGTGTCTGCACGCACTCGTCGACTCTCTCCGGAACGACTTAAAATAGCACGTCAAGAATTTGATCACATGTTGGAACTTGGCATCATTAGACCCTCCTCGAGTAACTGGTCTTCACCGTTACACATGGTGCCGAAGAAGACAGAAGGCGACTGGAGACCATGTGGCGATTATCGAGTTCTCAACAATTCAACTGTACCTGATCGATACCCCATCCCACATCTCCAAGATTTCACAGTTTCACTCCAAGGAACCACTATCTTTTCGCATATTGATCTAGTGCGAGCGTATCATCAGATCCCAGTAGCGCCCGAGGATATCCCCAAGACTGCAATCACGACTCCGTTTGGTCTTTTCGAATTCTGCCGTATGCCCTTCGGATTGAGAAACGCTGCCCAAACCTTTCAACGTTTCATAGATGAAGTCCTTCGTGGGTTGCACTTCTGTTTCGGCTACATCGATGACCTGCTCATCGCCAGTCACTCCCCAGATGAACACCTTCATCATCTTCGCTTGGTTTTGGAACGACTTGAAGCTCATGACATCGTGATCAATGTTGCTAAGAGTGTGTTTGGTGCATCGTCCCTGCATTTTCTCGGTCACGTTGTAGACTCAACTGGCATTCGTCCACTAGAAGACAAGGTCCAAGCGATTCAGGATTTTCCCCAACCGACCACTACTCGTAAACTTCGGGAATTCTTGGGACTCATTAACTTTTATCGTCGTTTTATTCCACACTGCGCCTCTATTCTCTCTCCACTCACCTCTCTGCTCAAGAACCATGGGCGCCCTTCAGACACCCTTGAATGGACAGACGCTGCTTCAGCTGCATTCACTGAGGCTAAGAATGCCCTGGCCAACGCCACACTGCTGTCACATCCTACGCCTGACGCTCCTACTTGTGTCATGACCGACGCCTCGGATGTGGCAGTGGGTGCTGTGCTGCAGCAGTATCGCGATAGTCAATGGTGCCCTATTGCCTTCTTCTCTAAGTGCCTCAAGCCAGCCGAGACGCGGTACAGTACTTTCGATCGGGAACTTCTCGCAGTATATCTTTCCATCACTCATTTTCGTTATTTCTTAGAAGGCAGGGAATTCTACGTCCTCACAGATCACAAGCCATTGACCTATGCTCTATCTACTCGTCCAGATCGTCATTCACCGCGACAGATGCGTCACCTGGATTTCATCTCTCAGTTCACAACTGATCTTCGTTATGTACGGGGCTCACACAACTTAGCTGCCGACGCCTTATCGAGAATCACTGCTAACGCATTGCACACTGGAGACACAGCCCCGGTAGTGGATTTCAGGCTCTTAGCAGCAGCTCAGGCAGGTGACCCGGACCTGCCAAGAATCCAGGCTGATACGTCCCTTCAACTTCAGCACATTCCTCTAGCTCTGTCTGATGGCGCCACCATATTGTGTGATGTCTCCACTGGAACTCATCGCCCGTACGTTCCTGAGAGTTCTCGCAGAGCAATCTTCAACTGCCTGCATTCTGTCGCTCACCCTGGAATTCGGGAGACCCAGCGTTTGGTGACAAGTAGATTCGTGTGGCCTGGAATCAACATGGATGTGCGGAACTGGGCTCGCTCCTGTGTGAAGTGTCAACGCTCCAAAGTTCATCGCCACAACACTGCTCCACTCGGCACCTTTTCCAAGCCAGATGTTCGCTTTGACAAGATTCACATTGATCTTGTTGGTCCACTTCCTCCTTCGAATGGTTGTGTGTACATACTCACCTGTGTCGATCGCTTCACACGATGGCCAGAAGCCATTCCCATTCCAGACAGTACAGCCGACACGGTAGCCCGTGCATTTGTGCATACGTGGATATCTCGCTTTGGTACTCCTTCTACAGTAACAACTGATCGTGGACGTCAGTTCGAGTCGCACCTGTGGAAGGCTTTCACGAGGCTCCTTGGTACCAAGCACTTACGTACTACAGCCTACCATCCCATGTCTAATGGACTCGTTGAACGGTTACACCGCCAGTTAAAAGCTTCTATCAAGTCCTATCCTCATCCTGAACATTGGACAGAGGCACTTCCCCTGACCTTGTTGGGAATTCGCTCTTCTCTCAAGGAGGACATAGGTTGCACTTCTGCTGAACTAGTTTATGGTACTACACTACGTTTGCCTGGAGAATTCTTCGTCTCTGCTACTGATGAGCTCAACACTGACCCTGGCAGTTACGTCATGGAGCTCAAGCGGGCTATGCAATCTTTGCGTATGACGAACTCCCGCGTGCACTCTTCCCCTCAATCCAGCATCAGTGGTGATCTATTCTCGGCACCTTATGTCTTTGTGCGTCATGATGCAGTCAGGAAGCCACTCCAGCCGCCCTACGATGGTCCGTTTAAAGTTTTGCGTCGTACAGACAAGTATTTTCTTCTGGACCTCAACAGCCGCCAGGACACAGTATCAGTCGACCGACTCAAAGTGGCTCACTTAGACCCCTCCACTGCTGTCACTTCGTCACCACCAAACTCAAACTCATCCAATTCGGATATCGCCACGCCCTTACCTACACCCCAACCAACCACCCCAAGTGCGACACGTTCTACGAGGTCAGGACGTCATGTGCATTGGCCTTCCCACCTGGCCAGCTACATCCACTAATCGTTCACTTCTTGTTCACTGGAGGGGGAGTACTGTGGCGGGCAGTTATCGACCCTTTACCAACTCATCAAAGAACTTTCACCTCAGACGATCATTACCACACACATGCTGTATCACCGGTCATACTGGGTTTGTGACTTTGTCGTTTCTCTTTTGTTGTTTGTAAGTAAGAAGTGGTATACTCACGCTTCAAGAGAATCACTGACCAAAAAACACAAAAAAGTTAAAACACCAAACGTTTCAGCTACGGACTGTAGCCTTCATCAGTGGTAATGATTCAAAAATAAAATAAATAGTTACTATGACAGATGAAAGCCTAAGGGTGGTACATGTTAAAGCACTTGGTTGGTAACCATGAGTCCTGAGGGTTAGCTATATTGTTTTTTTGTTTATATGTTTCACTAGGCTACCATAAACTTGAGGCAACAATCCTTCATCTCTGTTGATTTTGCTCCCTTTAGTTTTAATGTACCATGACTCCAAATAACAACGAGGGTATAATTGATGGCAGATGTCAATCACTTTACCACTCTTCCAATCAATAACATGACTCTCTTTCATTGCATGTTCTGCAACAGCTGAAAAATGATAAGGTGAAGTTAGAGCTTGCTTATGTTCTTTTAGTCTATGTGTTATTGTTCGTCCAGTTTGCCCAATATAAGAGATGTGACAAGTTCCACATGATACTTGGTATATCACTCCTGTTTGTGACTCAACTGGAATGGGATCTTTTGGATGAACTAGAAGCTGAGGGTAGTGTGTGACTTGAAGCAAGTTCTTATATCCAATGGTAACAGAATTCTCTTTATGCATTCTGACACATTCTTTATGTAAGGTAAGACTACTGTTGCCTTGGGTTTCATCATCACCTTGCTACTAGATGCTGGTTTCGCTCGCATGGCATTTGAGATGACACGTGAAGGGTAGCCGTTCATCTTCAAAGCAGATCGGATATGTGCTCTTTCTATAATTCTGTCCTGTCTGGCTCGACAAAAAAGATTCTTGATGACAGCTATTTTATGAGCTATGGGATGGTGGGATGCAAAAGACAAGTATTTATCTGTGTGTGTCTTCTTACGAAAAACGGTAGTGGATAATGTTCCTTTGGAATTATGCTTCACTGTTGTATCCAGAAAAGAGAGTTCTCCATTGGATTCCAACTCAACGGTGAAGTTGATGGTCTAATCTATAGAATTTAGATGGTTTAAAAATGGTTGCACTGAAACTTTTGGTAAGGCTGTAATGATATCATCCACAAACCTCTTCCAAAATGGTGGTGGGGAGGGATAAGTAGAAATGCCTTTGTCCTCAATGTGATTCTCTCTAAATATAATAATATGTCTACAATACCTGATCACATAGGATTTTACAGATTTAAAGAATATAGACAGCATATAAATAGATACGGTATGATTATTCATAAATGTAGTGGAAGACATCACTACTTTTGGTAGCATTTAATCAACTAAGACTTCTCTACAGATGATTAATTTCAAGTAATTGCAATTTTCTACTTATGAATATGTAAATGTTGGCATAACTTGAAAGGTATAATCTTTAACATAATAGAACTGTGAACACTGCCTGAAATGAGTCCATTGACAACCATAACAAAATCCATACACTGAGTTGACAAAAAAATGACAAGGCTGCAGAGGTTATCAAGCTATCAACTGATTATACACTAATTTACGGTTTTGTTATTGTTGTCTATGTCTGATCATGCCACAAATCCAAGTGAAATTCTGAAATTCTGATTATTGACAATATCACCAAAGGTTATTGCACAATTTGCATGAATATAGCATGTTGTCACTGTTCATAGGGAGTATTACCTACAACTGAGAATTGAGGTGGCTAAGGCCCCACTATCTCTACAATAGGAGGCTTCAGTCTCCTGCCCAACTATTCAATATTATATATATATATATATTTATTCCACCCTAGATATCTTCACAATGATATTTTTATGTAAGTGACCCATGAAATTACTCACCATTTTTCACTCTTGTTATTTTATGTTGTATTGTGCAAGCTCATTGCCCTGGTCAAGTTCAACACTTTTCCCAGTTTCTACAGCTACCTTACACAGATGTAGCCTGGTCAGAGCAGCTGCCAAAACAACAGCTGGGGGGGGGGGGGGGGGGGGGAGGAGGAGGAACCCCTACAGCCAACTTGATATGTGTGAGATAAGGTCCTAGTACAAACTGCAGTAGTGAAGATATCTAGGGTAGAATAAACCACTTATTCTACTTATCAGAGTGATGTGGCAGGATATTTCACTCTTAGGCTTTATTTTCACTCTTCTCTGGCTTATTAAAATAAATTAGCCTGCTCATGAAAAATTCTGCCATATACACTCTGACTCATGTAATAAGTACTATATATATTATTTATTCCAGGCTAGATTACCTTCCTCTGTGAAGCCTACTCTACCAGGTTAGAGCATCTGCTAAAATATCAGCTGAGGGTGTGGGAGCCCCTAGAGAGTTTTACAGCCAACTTGACTACAACAGTTACCAAACCTAATACAAACTACTTAGATATCTATATAAGCATAGAATAATCCACTAATTACACTTGTATGTTTTACCTGCATTGTTAAGTTTTAAATTCACTCTAACCATTTGCCTGTGAACTTTTCACCAACAGATTTTGTAATAGTTGTCAATGAACTCTTATAGGTCTTTGTAATTTTAAGCACATAATGCATATAATATAAATGCAAACGTAATAATTATATAAAATTATATATAAATTAAAATTCTAGCAACTTATAGTTGTCAAAAAAAAAGTGAATCAAAATCCGAATAAATTTATGAATAATTCTAATTGCACAATCATTGCAGAGAAGATGATAGATGACAGACTAGATGAAAACAAGTAAGCAAAAATGAAATGCCAATAAAACTTTGTTCACTTATCACTTTACTTTAATTAACTTTTTTCATATTTATTTAAGTAATTAATTAATAGAGTTGATTGGCTGATTGATAGATTGACTGTTTCTGCTACTTGTTACATAGAAAGTTTCAGCACAAGTAGCTAGTAAGGTAATATAATGAAACTGAATAACAATTTTATGCAAATGGTAAGAGAAAAATTGCATTAGTTCCAACTTTCATAGTAAATATTACCATTATAATAATTAACACAGTTTCACAACTAAAAATATTAAACATGTAAACTAAGATCTATGAGTAATGCCTTCTGTTCAGATTGTCAAGCCTGTGTTGGAGTAGAATAAGAAAATATCTTAGCTCATAGTAATCAAGAATTCTCCAAATATTTTCTTCAATTAATTGTATTTTAGACTACACTCATACATGTATATAGTAGGGCAGATTTGAGAAATAATGAGAATGAATAGGAAAAAAGCAATAATTATTAGCTATGTTTTTATGTTCTAAACATTTACTTTATGCCTAGTAGCTAGCTAATACTTTACTAAATGTATCACATATTAATGTAATTAATATTCTGACTACTGTTCAGGCTTGCTAAAACATACTAATTATCACCTTTATAACTGTAACATTTGATACAGTAAACGAAGCACAAATGTGTGAAACTACTATACACTAATTAGTTATAAAAAATCTGAGATCAATAGAATATTTTATTGGTTATTCTAATAGGGTATCATGGATCAATAGAGCAATTAAAATGGAACATTTTAACAATGTCTCGGTAGCTATATAAGAGAATCTAAACAGGTCAGAAACACTTACCGGTTATATATATACTTTCGACACAAAACTCCACTTTCAGCAACTCCGTTCTTCCCAGATGCATAAAACAAATTACTGCATACCGCATGAATTTAATTATTAGTTCACGTGATTATGGCATGACGATAGGGGGCATTACCCATAAAAGCTAGTTCCTATGCATAGCTGAAAATTTCATGTTTTCTCAAGAATCATGCCGAAATTCAGAAAAATGAAAGGGAACAGTTAGCTATTTGTCAGTAATCTAGCTCCAAAATTAGAGGATGACTGACAGACAGACGAACACAAGATGACTTATAAACCTCTTGTGCAAGCAAGCTGATGATTACAATCATTTTCAGTTATCCATATTATTTAAGTCAACTTTTCAAAACAATTGTGCACAATTATTAGTGAGAAAGCAAGATATTGTCAGATTGACTAACTCTGTATTACTATATTATTATGATTGTGCAAAATTAAATGTTAAATTTATGACTGCACTAAATGGATGTTTCATATTGTCATGGTCAAAAGCATTGATAATGTTAAACATATTCTTTCTTTTTCACATCTTTTTTTTATCAATACATAAAAAGTCTGTGAAAGAGAGAGAGTAAAAGAAGGCTGAGAAAGAAATTGTGAAATTAATAATCTTGTAACATGTCTCATCTGAAAGTACCTTGCCAGTTGATATGTTAGTTGTATCAAAGTGTATTGCTTCTTTCACTCTATTCACATCCTCTTGAGTTTTTTCTCCAATTCGATGTGATTAAACGCAGTATTATTCATGCTTCACTTTCCTTTCTAGAATAAAAATTGCAGTATATGTGCATGTAGATACCAATCTAATACGTTGCAAACAGCTTTAAAGCAATATAGATTTGTGGCATATAGCCAATTGGATAAATGGTGGTACTCTAGTTAGGGATAAGTGTGGGAGTTTTATCTAGTTGCACTCTCTTATGTTCAGTTTAACAACAACAAGAACAAAAAAATACTTTCTCATGAGATGGAATAAGTAACATTTTACTTGTGTTTGAAAATCACCAGAACCTATATCAACTCTTAGACATACAGGATGAAAAATGAAATACTTCATATTCAGTAATACAGGTTAGCTCTGAAGAACTTGTGTCTATTCTGTTGATTTACTGATTTGATTTCACCATGCTAATAATATGCATTCCTAACCACAATCAGTCGACCTAATTTTGCAATAGTTATTTGACACTTGCATCCAGGAATAGTTTCCTGCTGCTGTTTGTATAAAATGGCTGTGCTCTACAAGGTAACGTTTTTGTTAAAGGTTGTAGTTAGAAGTACCTCATTGTCCTGAGAAACTCATCATCATCAGGAGTGTTATTTGAGGATTCACTATTCTTTGCAATTGGTTCATAGAGGTACGGTTCCAAATTCCCCATTGCAGAGTTCATGCTTTCTTACTAGTATCAGTAGCAGAATGTGATAGGCTAAAGACACTAGAGGTATCTGAGCTACTGGCTTCACTATTATACATTCACTGGTGCTTAGTGCTGGCTGTATCAGTTGATAACAACTTATGTTATTGCTTCTATAGCACCAGAAGAGTTGTTCTCAATATGATATTATTACACAAACCACATCCAATCCAATAAAAAACCTAACACCCACCATCTTATCCAAACTCTTTTGTATATACCTACCTCCATCTCCTGCTTCTCTGCCAGATGACCTAGTTGCACCAGATTCTTGTTGTCAAGGCAGCAATATCCTTTGCAAATGGCTGTGCTAGAGATCCAGACAAGTTGCTCCCACAGGATCTTAAGGCTGTGCTACTATAGAAATTAGTTCTTTTTTCTTGGTGCATCACTCATGGCAGAGAAGAAGTCAGAGGGGATCACACCTATTGCAGTAGGATGCAATCTAAGATGTGATGGTTGATGAAGTGGCAGGTTATAATGGTTATTGATGATATGGTTATCCTTTTTGCCTTACCACAATTGTTGGAGTAAAAAAAAAAAAAGAGCAGATGTAGAGGTGCATGTTGCCAGATATTATTTAAAGAATATGGACCTAGCTAAATCTGTCAGTGAGGTTGGACTAAAAAAATGTTGTAGTCTATTTGAAAATACCACATGCAACAGGCTGTGCACTTGCTAAACTCACTAATCAGTGCTGATCCGCTGGTCCAGCTATGACTGGAGAACTTTTTCCAAAAGTGGGTATGTGTGCTCCTTTTGTTAATAATGAAATTCTATTCTAAACTGTTAATCTGTTATAATAATTCACAATTCACTCAGGCTTTTTGCTCATTTTATAGACTGTCTCCAGAATGTATATAGTCAGATATGCAAATCTGAAATTAAAAATGAAACTGATATCTGCAAATTTAATCAAACACTATGTAAAAATAAAAATAATCATCATATTTTTTTCTAAACTCTAGCTATTGACTATAAGTGATTTCTCTCTTGCAGAGGGAGTTAGGTGGATTGGGTTAGCTAGGTACTCCACTACTACTCAGCTAGGTCTACATAATAGTTTAGAAAAAAGGGCAGCTATACCAGATAACAGTAACAATCAATAAAATAGAATTTACCAGCAAGAAAATCCTATAAGACACTTTTATGAGTATGTGTATTCTAAATAATTATTGTGTGTAAGGTGCATGTGTATGTGTGGACGTACGTCACACACGTATTATTATACAAATATCCCTGATTCTCAATTTGAAACCACATAGTGTCTCACTCAATTTGCTTGTGTGCCAACTAGTGATGTGTATGAGCACAAATGGCGAGCAAACCTGTCTAGTTAAGTTACAATATTGTTATATTATTAATTTTAACTTCTAACACTCCAGCTTCTAAAAAACAGTCAATTAAAAAAAAATGTATATACAATATAGGTGTTTCAATGTCATAGTAACCACTCATTATAACTGTTTGACTTAAAATACAAATGAAAAGAAAACAACAACATCAGGAAATTCTAATGGCTTACCGCCCAAATTTGATCCTATTAACCCATATTGAGACATGCTTACTGCTGTAGTAGCTAGCTGCATAAAGGCAGCTAATATATTATTTTATTTGTTACTAAAATGTTTACTTTGTGCAATCCTTCAGCTAAGCAGACGCTGTAATGCAAAAAACTTTCACACACACTTGTTCACTGAACATACCAACACAAAACTTACCATCATGGTTAGACTAGTGAACAATGGTTTACAATACTGTTGCGTATGACGTATTGTTATGACAAATAGCATATTAATTTACCACTAACGCTAATTTGAATAGAAAATGAACTTCATTATAACTGCACACACAAAATAATTCAACGCAGTAAACAATTCAATTTCCTTGGATGATACGTGTAACAATCAATATACCAGATGATTCTGTTTAATAAGTCTGGGACGGGGTAGAACACCAAACAAACTAAAAAACACAGGGTCATAGTACAAAAATGACATACGAACGTCCAAACATGAACTAGTGGTGTGCTTGAGCACTAATATGGAGCAAGCCTGCCTAGTTAGGCTACATAAAATTACAGTATTGTTAGTGCAAATTTTATTTTATGCAAAACAGTTGACCACAAATTTTTTTAACAAAATGCAGAATTATGTTCTTACCTCAATATCCTGAGTAGCTAATAATAACTTTTCTGTAGTATCTAATTTAAGCCATTTTGACTACCTCAATTACCAGTAACTCTCAATCAAGCTCTCTAGACAAGCAATATTACAAGCAGCACACAGCAGCCAAAAAATGACAAAGTTTTGGGATTACATCTGTTAAAGTGTTTTCAATTCCATAGTATCCAGTTGCAGAAATTTTTTGTTTCTTAAAAAAAACAAGCATTTTGCAGGAATTATATTACCATTTTTTGCCTAACTTATACTTGGTTAATGCTTTAGAATCAAAACAAAGTTGGGTCAAACATAAAAAAAGTGTTTTTAGGAGAAAAGAACCCATGTGTGTTTGAAGGGCTTATGTACAATTTACAAATATACTTCGAGAATGGCTCAGGCCACGAAGTGGCTGCCAGCTATTCTGGATTATGTGAAGAAGGTGAAGTTGAACATATCAACGTGTTTGGCCAGTTTTCCTACTCGAACAGCTAATTATTTGTCGCTTAATTGGAATAATTCAACTTTACATACCGTCTGCCCCGCCTATGGGCGTGGCCATCAACGGTATAAGACCATTCGTGCGCATGCTCTCGTCGGTGATTAGCTCGTCCCAGCTACCCTTCGGCATTAACCTCCGTACCCTTATTATATTTTATTATTTTTTAATTTTTTTTTTTTGTCTTGACCCTTGATTATTGCATGCCCCATCCAGGGAGGGTGGGCGGGACGTTGATATGTTCAACTTCACCTTCTTCATGTAATCCAGAATAGCTGGCTGGCAGCCACTTCGTGGCCTGAGCCATTCTCGAATTATATTTCAGAAGGCTCAGTCTCACATATCAACATGTTGTTTGTAGTTACCTCACTCCGAAGGCTTGCCTGCTGGTGACAGCACCAGTCTACCAAAGTGTGGGTTCTGTTGTGACTTGTGATAGAATTTCTGGAAGACTGACTCCGAGCTCCAATCTGCTGCCTTAAGAATGTCACCTGTAGTGACCCCACCCCACAGATCCTTGGACAGTCTCACCAGCTCCCTGGAGACTGTACCTCCCTGGTTGTTGACATAAGCCACTGCGGTATTGTCCATCTTCAAGAGTACCGACAGGCCCGTCTGTCCCTTTGTGAATGTAATGTTGCTGGCAGCAACTCCAGGCAGTTCTGCTCCTCCCTTGACCATGGCCCGCCAGTCTGTTGGTGGTTGCAAACTGCTCCCCACCCTGCCAGTGACACATCTGATTCTATCACTAAGTCCACTGCCTTCCACAGCATGCTCTTCCCGTTCCACTGGCTCAGGTGATAGTCCCACCACCTTAGCTCGTCCAGGCAGTCCTGAGACAGCGTAACTTCTACTTCGTAATTCTGATTGCTGGCATTCAGGGCCTCTGTCATGGCCATCTGTAAGTTCCTGAAGAATAGTGGGGCAGGTGGTATGGTATGGCTGGCTGCATTCATCTTTCCCTACTAATCGGGACAGAGCTCTCACTGGTATTACCTTCTGCTGGGACAGTTTTTGGGCCTCCGCCCGGATGCCCTTTAATTTTTTGGCAGGAAACCACCTCAGTTCCATATTTGTGGAGTCTACTGTCATTCCCAGGAACTCCATCACTTGTCCCGGGGTCATGATTGATTTGTCTGGGTGCACAATAAAGCCGAGACATTCCAACAGGTATTGTAGCCCCTTTACCTCTCTTCCGCCACTGTCTGGGTCTCCGCCAGCAGGAGTATGTCGTCTATGTAGCAGATTAGACGAACCCCCATCTGGCGCAGCGTAGCTGCTACTGGCTTGAGGGTCTTGGTGAAGACCCATGGTGTAATTTTAATGAATCACTTTGTCCAGGCCTTATTGAGCTCACTTGTATTAGTCAAAATGCTCCTAGGATATTGAATTGGTTCATCAATGGATCTTCAGTGGCACAATAATATATTCAATCAAATGGATAGTCATTTTATAAATATAATGGACTCTTCAATTAATATTGCCATAGTCAATGTTACCAGCAAGTCATCTATTATCAATATTATATTAACTTTGTCTGGTAACTTTAGCTATTTAAAAGGAGCTTCTATTCAATGCGGAAGGAATTCTATTTTAAGTGATAACATTGTGGTAGAAAGCTATAGTAAGTTTTAAATAAGTGTACAGCAATCTGTTTCTGCACTACTATATTATTCCTGAGACAGTCCTTTCGATTCATGTCATGTTCATGTCAATTTTATTCTAACAAAAGTAGCCAGTCATTTCTATACATGGCAAATTTTTATGATGCTTTGTCAAAAATCTAACTCATTTACAAATTGTTTTATCTCAAAATACACATTTTTTGCTACTAAGCAGCAAACTATTGTTGGTGCACCTATAGTGTAATGCTATGGAAATAAGATTCTTAATATTATTTTGTTGATTAATTATTAGATTTTACAGGTATAAATATTACATCAGTGAAAACAGTTTATGATCAAACACTTCAACTCACCCAGATCATTGTATCCTGGAACATGTTAGTAAGTACAACTATCAATGATTTGGACAGTGTTTTAAATGAATGAGTCTTACAATCTGTCCCAATTATAGTACAAACACGTATTCAGTGCTGACCAAATATTTGGATTGCATGTATAAACCAGTTCCAGTTTCATGAAAAATATTTATTCACTTTTTTTATTTGTAAGTAGGCCATTTGGTCATGTACATGTTTTGATAACCACAAATAATAGAACGATTAATATGGTGTTTGTTGTAATTGAACATATAATCAGTGTTATCTTTGTTTGATTATAAGTTGTACTTCTTACTTAAGTTAGAATGTTATTTATTGCCCAATGGTTTTTATCTCGGAACGTTTTGTGAAAACAACACTTTGACTGTGTTTATAGCTACTAATAATGAAGCCTTTTGAGTTACGAGAATTGACGTTGTTACAGAATCATATAACTAAAGCAAGCTAAACAAGCAATATACTAATAATAGAATAAATAATAATATACAAATTTAACATATCCATTCACATGGACATCTTCAGTATTCAATCACATGAATTTAAAATTTTGCCACACACTTGTGATTTGCAAACAATAATATGGTTTATTTACAACTTGTTGGAATTTTTACACCATTGTTAGTACATTCTTTCTCCTTACTATTGTGCAAATAATATTTTTAGGATTTTGAACATTGTCCTGGATTGGATATTGTATATACTATACGATTAAAGAGTGATAGACTTAATGAGATTAGTCTATTGAATAGCAGCTGTTTCAGTTACGTGCAATGTACAGAGGAAATTTCAGTGCCAGAATATTGTGTATATGACCATTACTTCTTGGAAATCACTGCTACAAGCGATAATCTGAAGATGCGTTTTGTTAGTATGACAAAAGTTATTGGTTAGTTTTGTGTTGTAATAATATTATACTGTGCAGTATAATATGCTTGTATGATAATAAAAATTACGAACAATATCATTAAAGATACCATGTCAACCACAATAATATCATCTCAATCTGTAAATATACATAATGCTTATTGTACGAGTTAGAGTATAATGCAGAAACTTCAAGAGGATCATTAGAGAAAGCTAGCTGCAAAAACTTAGAAAAATGATAAGTTTGGCTAGTTATTATAACTCCAAGATTATCAAAGGACAAAGAGCTTGCACAATACAGGGAATGTGATAGCAAAACACACAAGCCACGTACCTGAAATATAACATATTGAATTTATTAACATGGAATAAAGACTGGTGAAGATGGTAAATGTGTCACCTCTTCGTACCCGAAAATTTAATGGTACCTACTTCTTTGGACATTAGAAAATAAATAATATGCACTCATACTAGTCACTAGCAAACGCTATTTCATTTTCACTCAAAAGTCAGCTTATAACAAAATTTCCTTAACCTTTTATAAAATAATTTCTTCGACAAATCGGATTAGCTCACCAGGATGCTTGGGTCACAAGCAGAAGGAAATTCACAAGTGAATTCTTTTTACACATGATTATCTAAACTTAGCTGTTTAGCCATGCATCACCAGAAAAAAGTGAGTAAAGTTGCAAATATTAATTGTTCATGTGGCACACAATAATAAAAAATTACCACTGTAAATGTTTTCTGGACCAGTCACTGTATTGTGTACTTAATCCCCAAAGTATAGGAAAAATAAAGTAACTTAGCTCAAATTTAATTTTTTATACTGTCATCTTTCTATAATTACTCATGAACTTATTCGAAACCAAATAACATAATTACAATAATTTCACTTAATACAAGATGGTACATAATATCCATATACATAGTTATTTAAATCAGGTTTATAACTTCATTAAATAATGGTAGTTCTAATATTTAACAGGATTGATATTCATATACAGTGGTCCCTCTCTTGAGAGACCCCTCTGACCAACGACCACTCCATTTATAAGACCAGTTTTACCTGCACCGGCAGCGTCTGCAGTCTTTCTCACCTCTGTCCAGCGACCACCCTGCTAACGCGACCAACGACCGGTGTCACGGAAATATGGGTATCCCGTAAAATTGGGTATCCCGGCGTACCCATATTTCCGGAAATATTGGTATCCTGCCGTAAATTTGGGTACCCTAGCAGCCGATTGTTGGTAACACTTGTGCGTTCTCCTTCTGGTGTGCTCACGCTTACCTGGACCATACAGGGGTTGGAAAAGAATAGGGAGAGTGTCCTGAGGTGGTGGGCAAAGTTTTTTTTGAAGTTGATCTAGGCGATTTATACTACTATATCAGAAAGGAGTAGCTATCGTTGCTTAAGTTTGTTTGTTTTTGTAATAACAGATTATGTATTTCACATGAGCTTTGAAGCTAACTGCTTTATGAAGATTTCTTTCATGTATGAAGTTGAGTAGCTAACATTAAATGAAGACTCAATCATTTTAATTTTTTTTAATAATTTGTTTGCAAAGCAAAACAGGAAATACCAGCTAGCACAAGGCTAATATACAGGATTTCCAGAAGCAGAAGGATAAAAGGAAGTGACTAAAAAGTGTATGATAATAAGACAATACAATGCAACATTATCTGAAAATCAGTTTTTTTAGAGAACTCTTGAACGCAGACTCTGAGGGAAGGGATACTATGTGATCGGGGACTCTGTTCCACTCCTGCATATTTGAAATAGTGTTTGTGGTGAAGAGTTCTGATGTAAGGACGATAAATGGGAAGGGAATTAAGATGAGAAGAGCAGGGGTGGGGATGAATCTGGAAAAATGAAGGAGAAATGATAGATGATCCTCATCTAGATGACACAGGTATAAGATTGATATTTATGTATCTACAATTATGTATTTAACAGCAAGTTAACCTTGGATTCTGTCACAATTTATTGAAGACAAAAGCTTGAAATATTACTTCCATAGCCATAGCAATCTCCACATGATTCTAGTTCAAATTACTCAGAGCATTATTCATTTCTTAATATTTTATTGATTGGCTAATGGATCAAAGTCCAACGTTAATTGTAGAAGATGTGGAAAAGCAAAGGAGAATTATGTATGAAACACTCATGATCAGAGTCACTTTGGAGTAGCTACACAAAACAGATGGCACTGTGTCAAGAAAATACTACAGGCCTGTTAATTTTTTTTAGAAATTAGATAATGTGAAATAATGTGAAAATATATGCGAAGAATTTATTTAAGAAGCTGTATATTTAATTCAATTGTGATAGGGAAACTTGGTGCCTTCAGCGAATACCTACAATAATTTCTGCATTCTCACATACTCAAGCAGTCACTTTCTGTATTATTTAAAATAATAATTTAACATCATTACATTAAAGTATGGTCTATTATTTAAGTAAATAGAAACAGACTGTAATGATCTACATGAAAATATAGGAAGTATTGAATTATTCCTTCTTTTAGAAACAATCAAACTTGGTAATTTTTAAGATTAAAAAATGTAAAACGTGTAGACGTAGATATAGCTAATAGTTCATTCTTGTCTTCTGGAGGTATAAGGAAGGTAGGCTGGGGTGGGGGAAGGTGGGTGAGGAACAGTTTACAATTACAAATTAAACAAAGGTATATAAGTTTTTGCCTCAAGTAGATTCTGCTTCTTTAATTCCATGTTTTTCATGAGTGTCATATCTTTCAACTACTCAACTATAACAATAAACCCTCTCCAGGGGAGTAGGAACAGGGGGGGTAGGGGGGCACAGGACCCCCCAATATTTTTAGTGGGGGGTAAATGAGGGTTTTACCCCCCCAATAATTCTGGCACTAATTTGTAATACTAACAGTAAATATAATTCTGGCAAGAATTTATAAAATACTGTTATCAAAAGCTGTTTAGTGCTTCTATTATACCTTTTTTTTTAATCATTTCTACTGATTAAAGCATTGTATAGTGTGCCAAAAAGTTTAACATTTTGGAATTTAGAATAATTTATTGTGGCTAATAGACCAATAAAATAACTAATAAAGCTTCAATTATTGTTTTTTCATATCGCACAGCAGACCTACCATTTTGCCCCCCCAATATTTTTCATCTTCCTACTCCACTGCTCTCATAGCAAACTCAATGATAATTGGAACTACCATTCTTGTACCATTTAAAAGTGTACACTTCAAAGATGCCTGCTTTTGAAGCAGAAGTGACATTTGCATTAAGGAGCATTGAACTTTGGTTGAATTAAGCTATTGGTTTCTTGAAGTATGCAGCCATTTTTAGTTCATGCAAGAAACCAATGATGGAATACATGATTAATGATCAAGATAGAGGAGAGGTAGTATTGACAGTCACCATAGATTCTGTAGAATTTTTAAGAATCTTTCTAAAATGATCTAAATCAGGAACTTAAAGTTGAACAGCTAGTTTGTTTGCATGTGATAAAAAAATGATCACAAATTGCAATTGATAGAGGAAAAAAAAATATAAGTATTCTCTTTACCTCTTATGTTATTAGATAGAGTCATGTGATCATTATCAGCACCGAAACAAGCTAAAGACATTAGCAGGTACACTATACCTTATTCCAGTCAAATCCAAGTATTCCACCAGATGAGAGTAGATTCAATTCAGCCGGTGCCTCCAAATTCACATAACTATTTCATATTTTTTTTGCTTACTCTTAAAGATAACATTTATCATCATAATATTATTTCATAAGTAATGTTGTCAATTTTTTTACCCTCATATTTTGATTACTGACCAGGGAAGATGATTTATTAATTATTTTTCAAACTCACCACAGGATTTCTGGTGTTTACACTCGAACATGGGATTCTCATTAATTTTAGAAAAAAAGAAGAAAGACTATTTAGCTAAGCAAGGTTATCTAGAAAAAAGAAACTGAGTATAGCTAACTAACTTGCATAGCCACAGATTTTAATAATATATGACCCTTTTATTTCTTATTGCATACGCTCCAACTTTCAAAAGGACACTACAAGAATTTTCCCCCTCATTGTTAGCTAGAATGTTGAGCAATGTACATCCATGTTTAAATATTAGTGTATATCTCTCAATTTAATAATATAAAATGGCACTATGAAAAAAATATAATTTGTATCAAAACTGTTTTACCACCCTCATCATGTTAGGAAAGTTCAGGCACTTAGCAAAGATAAAATTTCGTTTCTAAAAATTAAATTGGTAAAAGAAATTTAGACTATATTTTAATACTCCCATTTTTAGTGTATATTCATTGGGCATGTTAACCCTCAGTGTGCATAAGTGCAAGTAAATTTGTCAGCCTCTACACATATTGTTGCTTGACACAAAGTATGTTTGCCCTAATTTTAAAGGCAATAGCTGCATTTATCCTTATTACGTGGTTGTTCACATTATACTCTGTATAGTTAGTTGCTCTAAGCAATATATTTTTATTTCTTCACCCATGTTATAATATAATAACATAATATAATAAGAACATGCTCCAATCAGTTAGTAGCTGTAATTTACTTATATCAACCATTGATGTCTTGATTCAATAGTAAAGTATCACTGTTGGCAAAGTTTTCGGAAGAGAAATTGTGTACTTAGCATGTGATAGATGCTTCATGATAGAGGACACAGTAGGCAAGGTAGAGTGGACTGGGAAGTGTATGCATACACAATACTCGTATACATACATAATCTAGTTGCAGGAATAAGAGTGCTCTAGTTATGATGACTGTATTAAAAGTCAATACACAAATATTTAAGTTATTAAAGCTCGGTATGTTACATATGCAACTTTTGAAAACAGCCCATTGGGTGTTTCTGCACTACCAAGTTTGTTTGGCTCTACATATTATACTAAACAGTAAGCGTGCCCTCCAGAAATCTTGCTGTTTACTTTGTGTTATTATATCACCATGGAGAGTTCGATCTCAGTTGACCCCTGAAGAGCACTTCGGCAAGAAGTCGAAATGTCGGGTTAAGTTATAATTAAAATATTGGCTGTTAAAAAGAGAAAAAATTCCTATTATTATAATTATTTCAGCCGAGAATGGCTGAATCATTATCTTATGATAGATTGGAGTACTGGAAAAAGATGCTGAGGGTGCCAAAGTTGCAGATCAAGGGATACTAGAAAGAGGTGAATGGCTGCCAGATATGGATTATATGAAGACCTAAAGAATTATGGACATATCAAATGAAAGTAGTCGTAAGAGTAGCAAATTACGTGAGGTCATTCATTAAAGTTCTCCCTAGCTACTTTGAGCTATTGGTCTTGATCAATTTTTACATTTTTGTATCAATTCATTTCAATAAGAGATCAACCTAAACCAGAGAGGGAAAAAATAATTTACAGGGAAAGGGAAAATTGGCTTCTTCACAATCTGTTTGCAGGGAAAAGAGGAAACTGGCTTTAAAAAAAAAAAAGCTATTGAGATTTTTTTTTGTCAATTACAATCTAATGGTAAATATTGGTACTCTATTAGAAAAAATAAAAGGTAAATTAAAGAAATTTGGTAAAATAAATCATTAATGAGCATAATATTATTGGTAAAAATAAAAGGAACTGCCATAGCTAAGCACAATATATAACATAAGTAGCATATTATTTATCTAGCTAGCTATAAGCTAGTTTTAGTATAAAATTAAAGATAATGTCCCTCATTTTAAGCGCTGTTAGAAGGCTAAGTAACTGGTTTAAGCTTTGCCCATTCCTCCTCTGTATAGGTTTGCTTGTAGAAAGTAGCTTTAAAAAAACGCGAGAACCAACATACTACACAGTTTTAGTAAATTAAAGATAATTTCCCTCATTTTAAGCGCTGTTAGAAGGCTAACTCACTGGTTTAAGCTCTGCCCATTCCTCCTCTGCTCTGCCACTTTAACCCGCTCGCTCCACTCCTCAGTAACCAGTTTAATAAAATGGGGATACCCATATTTCCGCAGGGATACTCATATTTCCCGTAAATATAGGTACGGGGGTACCTATATTTCTGGAAGTATGGGTATGGGGGCACCCATTTTTTCGTAAATATAGGTACCCCGGACACCCATATTTGGGGATACCCAAATTTACTTGACACCGGTGTAGAGGCACAGATTAGCGACCATTTGCTGACATCAGCAATTTTTCTGACCTTCTGCGCAAACGCAGGTACAGTAGACCCTCGCATATAGGACCTCAATTGTAGCAGTCCAACTGAAATTATTAACTATTCCACCCTTCTTTCATTATTATGCTTCCTTTAAATAAAGTCATCAATTCTAGAGACAATTTTTTATATTGTCATGGTGTTGACCATACTGCACCTGTTAACCTGGTAATAATGGTTGAGGCCTGAGGTGTTCCACCTTTCTTTCATTATTATGTTTCCTTTAAATAAAAGGTCATCAATTTTCTAGCAACCATTGTGCCCCACCTACCCCAAAACTTATACTCAAGTGCAATACCTAATCACTGCCCAAGCTAAATTCACCTATTGAACTAAAAATTTGAACTTAGATTAATCATATCTGTAGATTGGTGGAGGCTAAGAGGTTCTTGAGCCCCCCTCCCCATAATTTTGGAAAAAGAAAGACTGTACGTAAGACTAAGCAAATAAAAAAATGTGGCTTAAAAATGTTTAATTTTCCATGTATTTGCTGATGTAACTCTTGAAGAACTATTTGAAAAACTGGAAAACTTAATACATTGAATTATAACACTATTCCTGAATTCTTAATTACTACAGTTATGAATGCACTTCTTTTAAAACAATTCAGTAAAACAGTTTAGTTATTACAGATGTAATTATATTATTTATCTTTCTGAAGATGGTGATACCTTTTTAAAATATTTAAACAATATGTAGACTAATTAATCTTTTCAGTAATATAGCATTAAGTTTGATATAATATGATTTTTCTTATACAATGTTTTAGTACTATATCACAAATGCTACATCCGTTAAAAGTCTTGCACCTGAAGGTCATCAAATGAGGGGTGAATTTATGTTGGAGGCTGTTACTCAGTATAAAGATGAGGTATTTGATAGCATCTTATGAAATTATTTAAAATTATAAATACCCTAGATTAAATATTTAGTGATTCACAAACTTTAAGTTAGAATTACAAAAATATTGATAAAAGAACGTCTTTTATCAATATTTGTAATTTTAACTTACTTATAAGTTTGTTAACTACACTAGATATTTAATCTAGGGTATGTATAATTTTAAATAATTTCATAAGATGTGGGGCTGGAGATGAAGGAGGAGGAGCAAAACATGAGTGGGAGGAGTTTCAAGGAAGAACATTAAAGACTTTTGCGTGTTATTCATGTGAGAACTGAATTATGTGTTGATTGTGGTAATTGGTGTGGAATGTGTTAGTTGTGTTTGTGTTTGAATAACTGTATAAATGTTTGTGTGAGTGTTGATGTTCAGTCTCTCTGTATGTCCTATTCCCTACAACTTGTTATGTGTTCTCTGTGTTTGACATTATTAGTTTAAAACCTGATCTTTGTCAGCAAGGGAACATTGGGCTAGCTACAACTAGCTAGTGCAAAGGAAAGAAACATGAGTGACATGGTGGCAGAAACTACAAAGAGGATTGATCTACATCACTTTACAATGATTATACCAGTAATGATGGAAGACTGGACATATGATTCATTATATTCAAGAACATTGAAAGAATTAAGAATTGTGGTTAAAACATCATTTTATATAACGAAAATATTATTGTTTATGAATTAACATACCATTTTTATTGTCTGTTTTCCAACTGATATGAGACACCAACATTTTAATTAGGTGTTTATTTTAGTATTAATTTGGGTAACAAATTGAAGGAAATACTGTTTTTTGGTCACTTAAGTTTTAACCATGGAATACATAAAAAAATTAATATTTTCTTATAACTATGAGCATAAGCATGCATAAGGAAACTTAACTTTAGGCTAGTGTAATACTTTATTGTAGCTTACAGAATTGTTCTAAACATTTTGTAAGCATGTGGGAAAGTTAGACTAAAATTCAATTATACCAAGCTTACCTTATCCACCCTTGACAATTTTTTTAATAATCCCAAAAAAATTTCTCATTCTCAACCATTTATTTAATGCATAACCTATCGTCCAAGGCAAAAATTATCTAGTTCAAATTCCAGCATTTAAAAATATATTTATGTAGTATTCCCTGTAAATACAGTTTAATTTTTGACTTGTTGCTAGCAAGTCCTGTTTATGGGACATTATTATGGAGCAAAACATGAGGTGATACTAGAAATCACTTAATATTGTTATGGCCCAAAGTTAAGATTCAAAGCAATAATTTATAGTTGCAAGCAAGTGTGGTACAAACTGAGTTGGAATTTTCTTTGATGCAGCTCGAGTGACTAGTAGTTTCGCTGCAACTGCAGTCTGCTGGGTCTTCCCAATTTGACCAGGCTCTATACTTCACCAATCACAGAGATAGGCTATCAAACCTAAGACTTAATGCCCAGCATAGTTAGCTCAGATGTAATTTAAGCTTAATCATATGACCCAGGTAAAACTCTCAACAGAAAAGGAACAGACAAAAGTATTTATTGAGAGATAAGGGAATGGGTGGTACAGGAGATAACATGACAGCATGAATGGAGATGAATGTGAAATTGTATTCAGTGCATAATGTGTATTTTAGTGTATGAATGTTTATATAACTAATACATAAGTGTTCAGCAGTATAACAATTCACATTGGGTGAATGAACAAAGTAAACTTATTATTCAATTCGATGTGGTGGGTATTCCACCACAATTGTTATGGCCCAAAGTTAACATTCAAAGCAATAATTTATAGTTGCATGCAACTATGAGACACTATGAAACATCTAATGCCTCTCTTATTACCAGGGTTGTCTTTAATACTAATAATAGCTAATTTCAGCGAGTACACATGAAGACTTGTGAAATCAACAATGTTTTACCTCCTAGTAAGATACTGAATGTCATTTTACTAGTACATATTCTCCTTATAGTTTTTACAAGGGGTTCGCCACTCCTGATTTTAGCGTACGAGATTTCGAAATCTTGAAATTTCCGTTATTATTTCATGATTTCGATCAGTGATTTCATGATTTCGATCAGTGATTTTATGATTTCGATCAGTGATTTCGGTTAATTTTTACAAGTCTTTCTGATTTTGCTGTAACAATCTGTTTAAGCTTTTATTGCATAGCTAAAGTCAATTAAAAGGTACAAAACTTGCTTAGGCTTAAACCTGTTCGGATTGATTTGTTCTTTCTTGCGTAATGGCATCATCCGATATTCTGTTTTCTGGCTAACTTTTATATGGATATGCTGAAAAATTTAGTCATCGTGGCATATAGATTCTAAAATGAATGTAAAACATCTCTTATTCAGCTAGTATAATTAAAACCGCAGAAATGAATGAGCATAGAAGTAAAGTAAATAAATGGGGAGGGGGAACTAGTATGAATGTATGAATGAAATTTTAATTGAAGTTAACTAGCTAATACAACAAAACTGCGAGCAATAGTTACAATACCATTTGTCAGAGCTAACTGAACTGTCACCCAAGCACTCTAAATGAAACCATTCTCCACATGGTCCATCACAGCTAACCATTTCAGTTCCATAATGGTCAGTATGGCGACAATAACAGTAGATCTTTACTGCAATCGGGGAATACTTGTTTCTCAAAGTTCGATTCTTGACCACTGGAAAAGGCTCCATTTTCTTCTGCTCTAAACATTTAAAAAAATGATCTTTCATATCTGACTGCTGATAAACATGATGAGATGGATCTAGGCCAAAAGCTATATCTGTTATAATATATGCTACTGAGAATAATCCACAATCACTTGATCCCGATTACTTCAAAACATTACCTAATCCAATAGTGAACTCCGGCTTATTAGTATACAGCAATTCAGCTAGCAAAATTTCTGTCTGTTTCTACTTAACTTGGGAAATTCACTGTGGAGGAGGCAATCCAATGATTGTCATTGATAAAAACAATTTGAAGGCTATTTTTAGGGAGTAGCTGTAGTCGAGTTTGCTGTAGTCGAGTTTGTTGCCTGAGAGTAGACTGTAGGCCCTCAATAGCAGGAAATTCTTGTTTTAACAAGAGCTGAGCACACATCATAATGGTTATCATTAAGACACTCAGTTGTTGCCAAAAGTACTGCTTTATCAGACATTATATATAAATGAGTATGATCAATTTTGAGCCAAACTGCAGTTTCTGACACTTGCTCGTGATTTACAGAAATCTTACTGATTATAAACTTCATACAATCTTCAGTAAGTTCCAGATATTATGTTGCAGCCATTTTGTCAGGTACAACAGACATAATACCAGAATATTGACAGTTACTGTTCTGGCTAGTTCTCAAAATACAATTGCTAATAAGAGTGCAAACATATGATGAAAGAGGAATGAATGAGTGTACAACATTCTGGCAGACACTTAATTGAAAAACATTTTCAGAAAAGCCACATGCATTTTCAAACCATGAACACAAAACTCCAATATTATCTCTAGGTTCAGCTGAAGTACCTTTATATTGCCGATCACTCAGTAGTTTACCCTTAATCTTAGAAAACTGTAATACTTTCCCAATTTTCCAGCCTTCAGTCATTACATATTCTCTGAAGAGCATGGTTGCTTTGCTCTAACCCGGAAAAGTCTGTCAGAAGAAACACGTTCACTTTCCTGAAAGAGCTATAGAGCAGTTGTCTTTCGAATAAAAAAAGAATTGTTTTCTCCATTCACCTTAATAAAGGGTGAAATTGGCTCCGCAGGACACTTGAAACTGTCACTTATTATCTGGTACTTTGAAATAGTGCTATCAGAACATTATTTTTTTGTATTGTGGGAGAGCGTTTTTAAGGTTAACAAGTTTATTCTTGACTCCAGAATCGATTAAAATAGCTTCAGAAAGAGCAACAATATCTTTTTCCACATCTGCCACAGACTTACATCATCACAAACTTGAATTAGTTTTCTGGTTATTCTAGCTCCCCGTGACCAATAAATCACACTCAAAGATTCAGAATCGCTGCCTTTACCTGAGGATAAATCCAGTTTAGCCAAAGGACTAGAAGTCAAGAACTCCGACTCCTTACTATTTAGAGTATTTGAAGTAGGCTTATCGACTACATGACATTCAAATTCCTCAGACAATGAGGAGTCAATGCCAGGAGCATTGACTTGAATAGCTAGTAGGTGACAAGAACATGCTTAGTGACATTTGTTTTGTATCTTGATTTGGTCGAGTTTTATTTAGCTTTTCACAATTTCTAACATGTCTGGTCCAATTGGAAATGAGATATACATTTCTTTTTCTGCTCAGCTGCAGTTTCATAGAACATGGAAGACATTGAACACTAACGGAAATCACAGTAGATTTTGGAATTCTAGAAACCAAAACTATGAAATGCTTGCTTTCTTTTAGGCATTTAAAATCATTAATTGGTTGTTTTCTTACCCATTTTAAAATGTTCTGACGAACTTGGTTAGAAACTGAACTAATGGTTAATTCTCTATCTTCTGGCTCAATGTCACTATCGGTTTGATAACTTGAAGCATGCAACCAAATATTTTTGGGAGCTATTGGAGAAACCTGTCTGCCCATATTCAGATCAGTGGAGTATTGTTTCACCTCTGACACAAAACTACATATACGCTGTCGATGACCGGGCGAAAATACGAACGGAAGTTGCATATCTGGGGTCATATCATTGTAAAAATCTTTATTTCTAGCATAGTATTTTTGAATGTATGACTCGATAATGTCGAAAGAATTGTTATCATTATTTCCAATATTCATTGAAGATATTACTTCTTGTGTATCATATCCAGCTGCAAGAAAGCATCTTACCACATATGGTGGTAACTTTGCTTTCATTAACACTACCACATCAGAAACTGTGTCCATTTCATTATTATCTGACATTTCTATATTTAAGAGCCACCATCAAATCGCAGCATACAAAAAATGTCATATAAAACGCATTGACATAGTATACATTTAACTGCCTGTCATTGGAAAAATCCTAAAATCATAACCTCAAACTAAGAGATCTATCAAATTAAGAAACTAGAATGTCTACTGGACTAATAATGAAGAAGCCCCCTCCCCCCCAAAAAATGCAAACTAACACAAAATCAATAAAAAAAAAATTAAACACAAACATGCAAGCACACAAATCAAAAATTGCATGCACTTCAGCAAAGTTTTCAAAATAATCAAAAAACATTGTAGAACTAAAGCTCCCCTCCCCTTACACAAACACACACACCTACGCTATACATAATACTAGCTGCAAAAACTAAAAAAAATGTATTACCTAAAACAATGAAGCTTGGCAGTAAACTGGCTTTGACTAGAGGCCTCAAGCCTGGCAAAACTGTAGGCTTGGTTTGCTGAAAATAAACTTTAGAAACGCTGACGGACAGAAGAACTACTAGGTACTGACAGGGAGAAAACGATCAACAAGTGTCACGTGCATTACAAATTTTTACTCAGTACGGAGTTCAAAGATTTCAGATTTCAGATTTCTAGCGGATTTCAAAATTTCACCGGAGATTTCAAGTGATTTCTAGGAGGGTGTACGAGATTTCAGCGAGTGACGGGCCCCTCGAGTTTTTATCTCAAAACTCAATATATATATAATATATAGCTACTAGTGATGTGCTTGAGCACAAATGGCGAGCGAGCCTAAAGACTATACTTGATTTTGACTTCTAACACTGAAGCTACTGGAAATAAGGTCCAGTTTTTTAATTTAGCATACAGGGTAAAGGGATTTCAGTGCCATAGTAACAACTCTCTGCAACTGCTTGGAAGGAAAAAAACAACAACAAAACAATACACGTTATTTAAAAGTTTTCTTTGTGATATTCTTTAGCTAAGTAGTGGTTGTAACACACAATGCTTTGACACAACTGGACATGCACCTACACAGACTTACCTTCGCAGTAGTATAGTGGACAATGCATTTTCAAGTAAATACTGTTGCCCACGGCTTATAACCATGACAAATAGCGCATTGACTTACCACAGCCACTAACTCGAATAGAAATGGAAGTCCCTTAAGTTTTCAAGTTTTAACTGCACCCGCAAAAGAATTCAAAACGTTTAAACAATTCAATTTCTAGGGTGATACGGGTACTGATCGATAAACCAGAGGATTCTGTTTAGTGCAATTTGGGACGAGGTCGACAACCAAACTAACACAAAAACGCGAGGGTCAAAGTACAAAATGACATACGTACGTCCATACATATATCTAAACTAGTGATGTGCTTGAGCACAAATGGCGAGCGAGCCTGATAGTTAGGTAACATAAAATGTTACTATTTTTAGCTTACTTCATGCAAACACTATAATAGCAGTTATGACATTTGATTTCAGCAAACAAATACAAAATCACTCTCTTACCTGATTAATGGTAACTTTTGTAGTATCAAACATCAACCATTCTGATAATTTCAATCACCAGTAACTCTTGAACAAGCTCTCAGCTACGATAAAAATAAACCAGTGTTATTATTTGTAATTTTAGCCAACAAATATGGAATTACTACTTACATCATTCTTGAGTATTGATAACTTCTGTAGTATCAAATTGAAGTTACTTTGACCATTCTTGACAACAAGCTCTCACCTACAAAAACAAAAGATAATCAATTTTAGCACACAAATACAAAATTACTTTTTTACCTCATTTTCTTGAGCAGTTGTAACTTTTGTAGTACTAAATTTGAGCCAATCTGACTATTTGAATTTACCAGTCACTGTTGACTAGCTCTTAGCTACAAAAAAGAAAGGCCAGAGTTAATTTTGCATATTTAGCTAACAAATATGGAATTGCGTACTTATCTCAGCTTCCCTCGAGAAGTAGTAGCTTCCATAGCATTAATACTACGGCATTCTGACTACCAACAGCTCTTGACAACAAACAACCGGCACTCCGTATCCCCCATAAAACGGCGAAGTTTTGAAATTAAGTCTGGAAAAGGGTCTTCAATGCCATAGTAACCTGTCGAATCAACTTTTTGTGTCTTGAAAACAAGCGTTTGAGCAGGAATTTTCTCATACTTTGGAGCTTAAGTATAAAGTAAAACTTGCTTAATGCTGTAGTTTCAGAATAAACTGGGGTCAAGCCTAAAAAGCCGTGTTTTTTTTAAGAAAAAACGTTCCCCGCGCGCGCGTTTAAAGGGCATACGTACAATCCATACATACATACCTACATATATATATATAACATATACCCGATTTTGCATTATCCACCCCTAATACTGTCTCGCTCGCTTCGCTCGCTCGCCAATAAATAAACAAACATCCCCGATTTTCGATTGTGTTACCCCTGTAAGTGTCTCGCTCGCTACGCTCGCTCGCCAACAATGTTTTGCCAATAGGGTAGCTAAACGTAATATTTCATTTACATTACACAAATTTCTTTCAAATGTATGTACATGAATGCTTTAGTTTAAGTAAGCACTGTGCAAACAGTGTATATGCTATGAAAACAAGATCAAAGTTGTGTTTTTTTGTACAGTGTTTACTCTTCATGATGCATGTGATGATGGTTAACTAGTTTCAATATGAGTGTTGTATAATACACTTGTCTTCAAGTTTATTCTTACCAATGCATGGTCTACTGGAATTGATTAGCAAGTAAGCTTATTCGGTGTTTAAAAAAGTAGTAGAATTACTGTCGGACTCACACATTTCCAATTTATCCTACTACTGATCCTGACAGCAGTCACACCTTGTCAACTGAGTTAGGCTGGCTAAATTACAAAGGAACACTACTGTCTACATCTTAGGGTCTGGCTATTATTACTTATGACACAACTATCTTAGAATATTTATGTTGTTCTATTTGTCCATAGTAATTACTAAATATGTGATATAGCATGGGTGTAGACAAGTATACTATCAAAAAGAAAGCCTTAAAAATTGTCACAAATGCCACCCACGTCTCATTTTAAAATTATACTTTTTAAAATATCTCTATCTTGGACTGGAGTTAGCAAGATCTATTTGTACACGAAGATCACTCTAGCATTTAATATTGGCGGTTGCTAGACAACTTATCTAAAAAAAAAAAAGTGGAGTGTCTTTCTGTGGGTATGGCCTCCGACAGGAAGAGAAGACGGAGAAAGAAGTGAGGGAAGAAGAGTTGAAGACTGGACTGATAAGATAGCCAGCAATGATTCTGTTCGTACACATGTGTTGTTTCTTTTTCTTTTCTTTTTTGTGTCACGTAGTTCATAGTGGGCGTGGTCATTATTTATTTCGGCGAACGGTGGGATCCTGGTGGCGGCGTACCTCCAGGTTGCCAGTTGGGGAGACCTCAAAGCCCTCGGACGACTGCGGACACACAGTCTTAATGTTTGGTTGTTGTTTAAACAATAACATACTTCGCTACAACCGTAAGCAGATCAACAAATACAACTTCTGTAACTCCGCCCATTTAACGTGACACAGTAGTAGCGGTCATGATCATCGTTGGACGAAGCTTTGGAAACTCAATCAACAGAATTGGGAACCATATTTACTTTGCGTACTATCGTGTCACTTTTCGCCGTCGCGTCAACTACCCAGGACTGAAGTATAGTAAAATGTAAGATGTGTGTATATTTATATAGATAGCAACTTTGAAACAATAATTGATATTAAAGACAGTCAGGCAGAAGCTACTTAGGTACCTGTTAGATACAAAGGCATTGAAACTTTAAGAGTGTAAATATCACCTACTACTATGGGAGACATAACCTGACTCTGTGAGGGTGTGTATAAGAATAGGAGTCTTTGTTTCTATCTGAGTGCTTATTTCTATTTATAGAAACTTCTGGTAATTCATGGAATGTTTACCTCAATTCTATATTTTACCTTTTTCTGAGACAATGTCTTTAAAAAAATGTTTCTGTTTTTTATAATATGTTATAGACACACAACAGACTCAGAACTTGTATATAACTTTAGTTGCAAATAGAAATGTTTGGGAATCATATGCATGTAAAAGTTTTACATTACATATGTGAACATGTGTATAAACATGGTGTTTAAGTCAGCATCATCATAATGATTATCTTAATGCAAAGTTTGATCCATGATTTGAAAAAGAGCAATTATTCATAACTAACTGCAAATCTGATTTTTATTAATCAAAGACCTGTTTCATTCATCCTATACTTTGACCTATACAGGTCATTACAGTTGACAAGACTACACATTTGTTTCAGTAGAGCTGTATAATCACCATTATAATAATATAATCTATATATTATATAACTTCTTATTCAATGAATACATTTTGAATGTGGTTCTTACTTAATTAAATTAAAAAAATTATTTGTATGAATTAAAGGCCTTTCAAGGTGTGATGGTACTCGATACTCTAACATTTTCATATCATTTGTTGTATATTAAAGTCATTTGTATTGTTTTTTACTGTTACTCTTGCTGAAAAAACTTTTCATGTAATTGTAGATGTCCTACACTTTTATCATGTCGTGCATAACAGTAGCAACTATGAATATATTGGGTAAGTAATGATTTTGATGTTTCCATAACAACATTATGTTTAGTTACTCCTGATGAATGAAAACAATTTCTTCTAGTGGGTGAGGTAATAGTAAAGGCCATTACATAATGAACATTATGGATCAAAAGGGTCCAAGTCTTTTTAACAATATTTTGCCATTCTTATAAGACCAGGATACAGCGAAACTATTTGAGTTTAAACTATATTCGTAAATAAATGACCAGTCATCTTGTCAGAGTGATAAGGTTAGATATTTCTCTCTCAGGCTTTATTTTCACTCACCACTGGCTCTTGAAAATAATTAGCCTGCTCATAAAATATTTCACCATATCACACTTTGACTCATGTAGTAAGTACTATTTATTCCACTCTAGATATCTTCACAATGGTGTTTTTAGGTAACTGACAGATATCATATAGTGTTATCTCATGGCTGTATTACCAAGCTCATTACCAGAGTAGTTATAGCAACTGGGCCTAGCATACAAGTTTCTGTGTTTTTACAGCTACCTTTACTACTCTAGTGGAGCCTACCCCCTTATCTCATGGCTGTATTACCAAGCTCATTACCAGAGTAGTTATAGCAACTGGGCCTAGCATACAAGTTTTCTGTGTTTTTACAGCTACCTTTACTACAAGATCTCCCCCCCCTAACTAACATATAGAGTTGGCTATAGGGGCTACCCACACCCTCAGCTGATATTTTAGCACCTGCTCTAATCCTGTTGAGTAGTACACCAGAGGAAAGTAGCTGTAAAAACCTGAGAAAATTGAAAAATTTGGCCAGTTGCTATAACTACAATGGTAATGAGCTTGAGCAGTACAGAGTGAACTTACAACATGAAATATGATGAGTTATTTCACTGGGTTATGTACCTAAAGATATCATTGTGAAGATATCTAAGGTGGAATAAATATATTTATCATATTATTATAATATGTAAAACTAAATGTTTTGCCTATGCTCGCTACACACAACTGACAGTTCTAGAAATGACCCTGGTAAAAATATCAAGTATATGCTGTTTTGTAACTTCAAAATACAACTTCATCATTCATTATTGATAAATGGGAGAAACTATCAGAACCATGATATATATGACCAACTCTGTAAAGATATCTTCACAATGAAATCTTTAGGTACATGACCCAGTGAAATAACTCATCATATTTCATGTTGTTGTTTAACTCTACTGCTCAAACTCATTACCCTTGTAGTTATAGCCACTGGCCAAACTTTTCAATTTTCTCAGGTTTTTTACAGCTACATTTCTCTGGTGTACCCTACTCAACAGGGTTAGAGTAGCTGCTAAAATCTCAGCTGGGGGTGTGGGTAGCCCCTACAGCCAACTTTATCTGTGAGTTGCCCTTTTGTGAAAATACATCTTTAGCATAGTAATAGCTCAATAATATCCAGGTTAACCACTTTAATAGCTCTAATTTAGATTGTGATGCATTCAAACTTAACAGGTATAATTATTTAATGAAAAAAATAATTTTAATTAAAATTCTACTGACATTTTGAAGAACTCCCTTGGCATAGTTAGCATATCAAAGTTGGCTTCAAGACTGAAAATAATAGTAAATATAGCTGACAAACAAAATATTATACATGAATGCAGATACCATTCTAATATTATATATAGTGTTATGCTGCACAGTGACCAGGCCCTTTCCTTCAACTTGCAGGGGAATAAAATTGCTATAATATTATGTAATGTGTACTAAACATCAACATTTTAATATTTAAAATTATATTTTAATCAATGTTGCTGGTTCTTATAAGTGCAAAACCAGTCATGTATTTGTTTCAATTTGTTTTATTTTCCTTCATATTTCAGGTGGTGAAAATACACGTTATGAGTTACAAGTTAGTCCACCTAATTCTAATGGTTCATTTTGTCCAGGCAACATTGAGTTCACTTGTACTGGTCGAGCTGTTTCTATTGCATTGAATTGGTTCATCAATGAATCATCGGTGTCAGAGTATGTATTTGTACAAACACACACTCTTCCTAGGAATATATTGGATTCTCCAGTTAATATTACTATATTTAATGCTACTGGTTCATTGACCATTGATATTGTATCAACTTTGTCAAGTAATTTCAGTTATTTAAGAGGAGCTTCTATTCGTTGTGGAAGAGATATGATTTTCAGTAATTCTGCAATAGTAGAAGGCTATGGTAAGTTGTCTACCCTTGACAAATATTGTAGTTTGCTCTCAAATTTTAAGGCTTCATTTTGTCTGGCCATCATTGAGTTAACTTGTATTGGTCGATGTGTTCCTATTGTAATGAATTGGTTAATCAAAGGTCCGTGATAATTTTCCTGTTAATATAATTGACTTTCCAGTTAGTTTTACCATAATTAGTGCTACTTGCTATTACTCCTACTTTGTCAAGTTATTTCACTACTTAAGATGAGCTTTTATACAATGGGGAAGACGTTTAATTTTGGTAAGTAAATAGTGGTAAAAGTTATGGTAAGTCCATATCAGAAGCATATTCTTTACTTGCTTACTCAACACTCTCTCGTATCCAAATTTGAGTGTTCATTCTCATAAACACAATACTAAATAGAATATCTATTATTGCAACCTCCAGACCAAATTTTTACAAAAATGTGCATTAAGATTCTCAGAAAACTCTAAATTTAACATGCAAGAATATTTCAGTCATTGAATTTGCCATTCAGAATGAACACTACTGATAAAGCCACAATCGTGTGAATTAATGTTATTGTAACAATATTGCTGTAGTCTTTTTAAGAATGGTACTTGTGAAGTGATATTGTAGTTAACAAAAAACTACTGTGGGGGCTGAACATCCATGTACAATTTTTGTATGTTTTAATACTTTATTTGATCTGTTTTATTTTTTTGTCATTTGTTTTGTCCCTTTGTTTGTGAAACATTCCTGTATCATTTTACCCTTCGGACTTTGGAAATAAAAAACCATATAAATGGGACATCCTCCATTGCATCTGAAACTGGTTGCAGTGTATCTCATCTAAAATAGTTATAAGAACTTACAAACTGTGTATGTCGAGTTAATCACATAAACTAAAACTATAATTAGTACTAGTGTCTAAACTAAAACTTAAATTCTCATGGTATACATTAAACAGATTAATATATATTTTAATGAAAATTAAAGCTAGAATAAATACATACTGGATATCATGCATAATTTATTATTATGCATGAAATCCAAAATAATTAAACACATAAAAAGTTTGCATTAGTTGAAATGCCTCAACTATAACTAAGTTTTATCTATATCATTTCAGTAAAAAACAAACAACTAACTATAGCTAACTGAAACTATATATTTATATATATATATTTATTATATTTATAGCCCGTTACCAGAGCGACCGTGCTTGTTGTTAAGAACTATAAATCGGATACAGTCTGGTATGCTCGTAAGAAAATGTATTAGCGGGGAAAACTCTGATATAGTTCTTAGCAACCATAATTATGGTGGAAGGCAGATCAAAGCAAAATGGAATAATGAAGAGTTTGGGTACTTTAATACAATTACTAAGATAGCTAACGCTATACTTTGCTCGTTGTTTATGTTTGGGCTATAAAATAGATATAAACCAAAATCATTAGGTTTGTATTTCGATTTATAAATCCTCGCCACTCGGGCTGCGCCCTGGTGTCTCGGAATTTATAAATCGCATACAAACCTCAATTTTGGTTTATAACTATAACATATATATATTTATAATAATATATATATAATCTATTTATTCCACCTTAGATATTTTCATGATATTTCAAGTTGTTATTCAAGTTGTACTGAGCAAGCTCATTACCATTGTAGTTGCAGCAACCAGCCAAACTTGTCAATTTTCTTAGTTTTTCCAGCTACCTTCCTCCATAGCTATAAAGGTTAGAGCAGCTGCTAAAATATCAGCTGGGGGTGTGGGTAGACCCTACAACCAACTTTACTCTGTGAGTTACCAGTCCTCTAGTACTAACTACTGTAGTAAATATATCTAGTGTGGAATAAACCACTTATTACACTTGTCAGAGTGTAATGGCGAGATATTTCACTCACAGGCATTATTTGCACTCACCTCTGGATTTTGAGAATAAATTAGCCTGCTCCTGAAATGTTTCGCCATATCACACTACTCTGACTTATGTAATAAGTACTATATATATTTATTTATTTATTGTATTCTTACTCCTTTGGCCTCAATAGCTAATACTTACATCATTCCATTAAGCTATAATGAGGAGTATTCACGTAGCTACAATAGTAATGTATTCTTCATTATTTATCATTCTATGACTATTGAGCATTTGATTATTGTATTTTAATTAGGAATGATTGACATTGAATCAGTGAAACCAATTTATGGTCATAATTTACGCCTATTAAGCATCATTGTAAATTTGAAGATGTCGGTAAGTATTCACATTCATTTTATTTAAGTGAGCAGAATGGTTGAGGAATTATTGATATAAAAAATATCAAATTAAAGTAGTACATATGTAAGAATTATATATTGTTTACAAATTCTCATGTGACTTCCTGATAAGCAACAAATTCCGTCACAATTTTCATTTTTTATGTTTGCAAATCACTGATATTGAAGCTTTTTATAAACATCTTGATAATATTATTTGAAACAAATTCCATCTTCTTCCCTGCTGGTCATGATAACTTGGCTATTATTTACAAATAATTGAAATTGGCAATTGTCAAAAAAATATTTTAACAAGTTCCAATTTTGCATTTTGCAGCTAACAAGTTTATTATTTTTACAGTAAATGGATTTGAATGAATAATTAAACATGATTTTCAAAAATATGCAACATCTTTAATGCATTCAAAAAAAAAAAAATTTGTACGATAGGGTACCAGTGGTATGTAGTTAACTTTTCATTAAAACAATGATGGTTGTAAAAAATTGAATATACAACCAATTTTATATGTTTTTAGGGTCCAGCAGTACAATGTTCAGAATTGGAGACTAAGTATATTATACGACTAATGAGTGACTTATCAATGAATGTGATTAGTCAAGTGAATAATACTTGTCAGATGCAGTGCAGTGAAGTGATTACAGTTCCAGATCAACCAGTATATGACCAGTACTTCTTAGAAATCAGTGCTACTAGCAACATAGGAACACACTTTTTTAACAGGACGGAAGCAATTGGTTAGTTGCTTGCCATTTGACTACATGTACCAATTTCATGCTTCATAACTTTAATCTAGTTACTGATGAATTATCTTTTTCATTTAAAATATAATTAAATTTAAGTAGATAACTTAAACATGATAATGTGTATAGTATCTTTCAGCTTCCAAGTTCTGGGAGTGAAAGAAAGTCATAGTAACACCATAATGCCAGAAAAGAACTCAAGGAAATGCTGTATATTGTGTACAAAAAAAACAGTGCGGCTGATTAAACAGTTTACAATATATTCAAACTCTTACTGAGATATAAACCTGTATTCCACATGACTGAGGAATTCTAAAAAGTTAAGAAAATATCAATGCAAGTCTGTAACAATATGTTTCATTCTTCATTAGATCACACCGTAAATTCTGGTTTCGTGTACCAAACCATAACCAACCACTATGTTAGAAATGGACTTGAAATATCCATTTTAATGTGTTTTTCCTAGATCAAAGCCGTGGAGACATAGTCCTGAAAATTACATATCATAGAAATGATTTGTCAAAGTCACAAAGTTTACTGGTTTGACCCACAGCCAAATATTACTGTTGGCCAGGCTATGGCAATTAGAGTGACTTGACTACTCACAAACCAGATTGATTGACCACACAGCAACAAAAATTATGAAAAGCAATAAATAATATATCAAGTTTTATCATTATTACTTTTGACCATTCAAATTATTACATTTAAACATGATGTAGGCTTTAATTTTGCCGATGTAGTCCCATAAAGTGAATGTGCAAAATGGATACTCTGTGATACACGTGACACAAAAATCAATTACATTTATAAAGGGCAGATTTAGTACTGCATTATGCAGTCTATTGTTATTTCTATATAAATTCTCAACATTTGACTAATTACTTCAGCACCTGGGTTCACTTTGAATAGGTTTCTTTACTTTTTACAGCTACATATGTAAATTTCTGAAACTTGGACTAAATTGTTCAATCTATGTCACATATAACTGTTATTTTGTTTTGGCATGACAGAATGTCTTAATAGACATGCAAATTTAGGTTTGTCACTACAAGAACAGGTAAATATTTTCACAGATTCACTCAATTAAAATTTTTACGTGATCTTGTAATTTAACACAGCCTGAAAAGTGTTCATTGACAACCAAAACATAATATGTGTAGCTATAATGTGTTGATAACTAGTTTGTTAACCTCTACAGCCTTGTAAATTTTTTGTTAACTCTAATTACCAGTACAGTTTACGCATTTTGTCATGGTTGTAAATGGACTCTTTTCACCCTGTGTAATATAATAATTATTTGTACATTTTTGGACAACATTTATCATTTGTGATTAATGTTAATAGTTTTGTTGTAAGAGATAAAAAAGATACATAATTAAAATATTTACCTATGGACATCTTTCTATCAGCATTTATCTATATCTGAGTTTTATTTATCTTGTATTCCAGGTGGTGTTAGTGCAAATTATGAGTTGCGAGTTAGTCCACCAAATTTTAATGAATCATTTTGTCCAGGCAATATTGAGTTCACTTGTATCAGTCAAAATGTTCCTAGGATATTGAATTGGTTCATCAATGGATCATCAGTGGCACAATATATATTTAATCAAATGGATAGTCATTTTATAAATATAATGGACTCTTCAATTAATATTGCCATAGTTAATGTTACCAGCAAGTCATCTATTATCAATATTATATTAACTTTGTCTGGTAACTTAGCTATTTAAAAGGAGCTTCTATTCAATGCGGAAGGGATTCTATTTTAAGTGATAACATTGTGGTAGAAAGCTATAGTAAGTTTTAAATAAGTGTATAATAAAGAAATAATGCATGTATTGACCATACTATCAGCAACATAATTAATTAAAACATGCATTTGGATTGCGGTGAGCAATTGCATATAATTGACAAAAGTACAAATATAAAATATAATTATTCAATTTCTTTACTTTTCATTGTGTCCTTTTTATACAAAAAGTTTCAAAATCGACAGTCAAGATGATGTTGGTGCTTAAAATAATAATTTAATAATAATTAAGAATTATTTCTTTAGTATTTTGGAAAAAGTTTCATGAATATCACTGGAAGTGTGAGACAAAATTTGCTAAACTCAGTATATAGAAATGATATTTATAGAGCTATATTTACAATATTTAAAATTAATTTGTGATTCAGGTAATGTGATCAAATTCTGTTTTTCGTCTTAATTTAATGGTAATTTGAAAAAAAAAATCCACTTCTTGTCATATTAAAAAGTAAAATCCATTTGGTTTTGAACTCCTTGTGACATTTGTGAAACACACATATCACATTCTTTTAATTCTTCTTATTTGCATTACTAAGCTCTGATATTCTAATGAATAAAAGATTACATGAAAATTATTTTGAGTGGTAGGGCCCTTTAAAAATAATATGTCAAATACTTCCATTTACACTTTAATACAAGTCAGCTGCAATACACTTTTTTGTGGCTCCCATATATTCTCACAGAAGAATATCGATGAGTTCCTACAGCTCAAGTCATCCATGTGGCATTATTTGTGAGTTGGGTATGACCTATGAATGCTAGTTGCATTCAATGCAGTTGACAATTATTATGAGAATCCAAATAATTTGTTATTGAGATGGAATCTCTGGCAATGTCATTCGTGGTTGCAAAAATCCACGCAATCTGTTTCTGCACTACTATATTATTCCTGAGACAGTCCTTTAGATTCATGTCATGTTCATGTCATTATATTTTACTCTAAGCAAAAGTAGCCAGTAATTTCTATGCATGGCTAATTTTTACTATGCTTTGTCAAAAATCTAACTCATTTACAAGTTGTTTTATCTCAAAATAGATTTTTTGCAACAAAGCAGCAAACTATAGTTTGTGCCCCTATAGTGTAATGCTATGGAATAAATAAGATTCTTAATATTTTGTTGATTAATTATTAGATATTACAGGCATAAATATTACATCAGTGAAAACAGTTTATGATCAAACACTTCAACTCACTCAGATCATTGTATCCTGGAACATGTTAGTAAGTACAACTATCAATGATTTGGACAGTGTATTAAATGAATGAGGCTGACAATCTGTCCAAATTATAGTACAAACACATATTCAGTGCTGACTAAATATTTGGATTACATGTATAAACCAGTTCCCAGCTTCATGAAAAATATTTATTTACTTTTATTTATTTATAAGTAGGCCATTTGGTCATGTACATGTTTTGATAACCACAATTAATAGAACAAGTAATATGGTGTTTGTTGTAATTGAACAAATAATCAGTGTTATCTTTGTTTGATTATAAGTTGTACTACTTACTTAAGTTACAATTTTATTTATTGCCCTATGATTTTTATCTCAGAACGTTTTGTGAAAACAACACTTTGACTTTGTTTATAGCTACTAATGCCTTTTGAGTTACGAGAATTGACGTTACAGAATCATATAACTAAAGCAAGCTAAACAAGCAATATAAGAACAATAGAATAAATAATAATATACAAATTTAACATATCCATTCACATGGACATCTTCAGTATTCAATCACATGAATTTAATTTTTCTAAAGAGTGATCACATGAATTTAATTTTTTGCCACACACTTCTGATTTGCAAACAATAATACGGTGTACTTACAACTTGTTGCAATTTATACACCATTGTTAGTGCTTTTAATGCATTCTTTCTCCTTACTATTGTGCAAATAACATTATTAGGATCCTGAACATTGTCCTGGATTGGATATTGTATATACCATACGATTAAAGAGTGATAGACTTAATGAGATTAGTCTATTGAATAGCAGCTGTTTCAGTTACATGCAGTGTACAGAGGAAATTTCAGTGCCAGAATATTGTGTATATGAGCATTACTTCTTGGAAATCACTGCTACAAGCGATAATCTGAAGATGCGTTTTGTTAGTATGACAAAAGTTATTGGTTAGTTTTGTGTTGTAATATTATTATACTGTGCAGTATAATATGCTTGTATGATAATAAAAATTACGAACAATATCATTAAAGATACCATGTCAACCACAATAATATCTCAATCTGTAATATACATAATGCTTATTGCATGAGTTAGAGTATAATGCAGAAACTTCAAGAGGATCATTAGAGAAAGGTAGCTGCAAAAACTTAGAAAAATGATCAGTTTGGCTAGTTATTATAACTCCAAGATTAGGACAAAGAGCTTGCACAATACAGGGAATGTGATAGCAAAACACACAAGCCATGTACCTCAAATATAACATTTTGAATTTATTAAACATGGAATAAAGGGTGGTGAAGAGGGTAAATGTGTCACCTCCTCCTACACAAATTGTAATGGTACCTACTCCTTTGGGCATGAGAACATAAATAATATGCACTCATACTAGTCACTAGCAAACACTATTTCATTTTCACTCAAAAGTCAGCTTATAACAAAATTTCCTTAACCTTTTATAAAATAATTTCTTGGACAAATCGTATTAGCTCACCAGGATGCTTGGGTCACAAGCAGAAGGAAATTCACAAGTGAATATTTTTTACACATGATTATCTAAACTTAGCTGTAGCAATGCATCTTCAGAAAAAAGTGGGTAAAGTTGCAAATATTAATTGTTCATGTGGCACACAATAATTAAAAATTACCACTGTAAATGTTTCTGGACCAGTCACTATATTATGTACTTAATCCCCAAAGTATAGGAAAAAATTAAGTAACTTAGCTCAAATTTAATTTTTTATACTGTCATCTTTCTGTAATCACTCATGAACTTATTCAAAATCAAATAACATAATTACAATAATTTCACTTAATACAAGATGGTACATAATGTCCATATACATAGTTATTTAAATCAGGTTTATAACTTCATTATATTATAATGGTAGTTCTAATATTTAACAGGATTGATATTCATATTATTGATATAGGATGGTTCAATCTTGTTAACTGTATTCTATCACATGGTTATCAATCATGTAAAGTATATATTAGAATTTACTTATCCAATGCATTGTCAAGGATTTCTGTTACTAGTTCTATCAATTCAACCATATAATTTATTTTTGGATGTGCATGAAATCTACTATGTTGCTCAATTTAACATTGTCAGTGGTTGAGACTGAGGGAGAGTTTTCTCTAAGATTAGAAGAATTATTACAATTGTAGTTTGCACATATGACGTAACCATTACAGTTCACAGTTACCTCTAACACAGTTCAGTCTTTCACCTGTCTTTTGTATATTTTACTTTTAATTTTGAACTCACAGTGATTTGAATTATCTAATGTATGTATTATGTAGTTCAAGAAATTAATCATACAACTAACTTATTCTATATTATCTCAAGACTTTCATTTTTGATGATATTTACATTT